>Ga0208044_1000015_pt1 | contig 257198 bp, 209 predicted proteins | sample Sb_taG_8_FD_187712 | JGI IMG/M metagenome (GOLD analysis project Ga0208044, IMG submission 187712) | Peat soil microbial communities from Weissenstadt, Germany - Sb_50d_c_BC metaG (SPAdes) (version 2) | ecosystem: Environmental > Terrestrial > Soil > Wetlands > Peat | place: Germany...
GGCCAACGCATCGCTCGGGCCGCCGGCGACAGGCGAAGCGCGTGTCATATTCTTCGGAGACTCCATCACCGACATGTGGAAGCTGGCGGAATCTTTCCCTAACAAGCCGTACCTCAACCGCGGCATTGGCGGGCAGACCACGCCGCAGATGCTGGTGCGTTTCCGCCAGGATGTGATCGATCTGCACCCCAAGGTGGTGATCATTCTGGCGGGCACCAACGACATTGCCGGCAACTCCGGTCCCATGCGCAACGAGGATATTGAGGCCAATTATGCGTCCATGGCGGAACTGGCGCGGGGACACGGCATCCGCCTGGTGCTGGCGTCGGTGCTGCCGGTGCACAACTACACCGACAAGGCGAAGGATTTCTTTGCGCAGCGGCCGCCGGCGCGAATTCTGGCCCTGAACAGCTGGCTCAAGGACTACTGCGGCAAGAATGGGATTGTCTATCTCGATTATTTCTCGGCAATGATCGACGACAAGGGACTGCTGAGGAAGGACCTGGCTGAAGACGGCCTGCATCCGAATGACGCCGGACACAAGATCATGGCGCCTCTGGCGGAGAGGGCGATTGAGAACGCGCTGAAGTAGTGGTTCGTCGTTGGTCGCTAGTCGTTTGGCAAAACACGCACACACGCGAGCCAGCCCAATCTATAATGGATGAGGTTTCCGACCGCCTCGACCTTTGGGCAACCTCAAGGCTTCGGCGGCGAGGGATGGTAGCGCCGGCATCTTGCCGGCTGTCCTGAGGGCGTCCCGCCCTCAGCGGGAGAGCGAGGACGCTCCCCCATCAGCCGCCGAGACGGGCCGCGCTACTATTCCGAGGGTGCTGGTGGAAACGCCCGCGCCTCCCGCGCTTTCAGGCGCATTGGAAAGGAAACGGCCGCGGGAATGGTCCTGCCTGCTGTTCGTTTTCTTCCCAAAAAATCAGCTCTTGGCTGTTAGCTTCTGGCTCTTAGCTCGACCTGCTGCGGCATAGCTAACGGCCATGAGTTAAGAGCTAATGGCTGTTCTCCACGACAAATTCGGGCGCGCGATTACCGATCTGCGGATCTCCATCACCGACCGCTGCAACTACAAGTGCGTGTATTGCCGGACGGGAAATGAGGGGGCGCTGTATGGCGATCTGCCGTTTGCCGACTACCTGCGCATGGCGCGGGTTTTGGTGGGGATGGGGATTACCAAGATTCGGCTGACGGGCGGGGAGCCGCTGCTGCGCGGCGGGGTGGTGGAGTTCGTACGAGAGTTGGCCAAGCTGCGCCCGCAGGGGCTAAAGCCCGCTTCTTCGTCGAGATCGAACGGCGCGGCTGAAGCCGCGCCCCTTCAAAGCGGAGACACCCAGGTAAAGCAGGTTCCTCGTCGCTTTGCTCCTCGGAATGACAAGGATATTGGGGATCCAGGAAACACCCTCGACATCGCGCTCACGACCAACGGCCACTTGCTGGCCGATCTGGCGCAGCCGTTGAAAGACGCGGGCCTGACTCGCGTTACGGTCTCCATGGATGCGGTGGATCCCGATCGCTTTGCGCGCATCACGCGCGTGCCCACCGGTTTCGACAACGTGCTGGCCGGCATTCGCGCCGGGCGGCGCGTAGGGCTGGGACCGGTGAAGGTGAACTGCGTGCTGATGCGCGGCTTCAACGAAGATCAGATCATTCCATTCGGCATGTTCGCGCGCGAGGAGGACGTAATTGTGCGCTTCATCGAGTTCATGCCGCTGGAAGAGGGACGGACCTGGTCCCCCGCGACCGTGGTCACGCTCGACGAGATTCTGGCGCGCATGGCCGAGTACCGGCCGCTGGTGGAGATTCCGCACGCGCGCTCGGAAACCGCGCGGCGTTACCGCTTTGACGACGGTGCTGGAGAGATTGGGATTATCGCGCCCGTGTCGCATCCCTTCTGCGGGCATTGCAGCCGCATCCGAATCACTTCCGACGGCAAGATTCGCACCTGCCTGTTCTCGGTGTGGGACCACGACCTGCATGCGCAGATGCGGTGGGGCGCCAGCGATGAGGAATTGGAAGAGTTCATTCGCGGCGTGGTGGAAAGGAAAGAAGAGCGGCATCATATCGGGGAGCCGGATTTTGTGCCGGCGTCGCGAACCATGGTGCACATTGGGGGATAGCTTTCAGCCATCAGCAGAATCGTTCCACCCCCGAGATCCCAGAGTGCGCGCAGCACCTTAAGGACCGGGAAGGGCACGACTTGAACAGGCTGCGGAAAAACTAATCGATGGCGCAAAAAGCGCACCTCAGGCGCTAAAGCGAGGACACATTTTCAACGACTTAACGGCACGAGTGAACTCGTGCCCTTCCCGTTTCGTTGCGGTTCTTGAGTTTTTCCACAGCCTCTTGCAATCGTGCCGACCAGGTGGCTAGAGACATTTCGGCTGTTAGCCGCCGCGGTCCGTTCCGTTTAAGATGAGCGAGTGAAGTGCTGGCAAATTGTAGCGACCGCAGTGTTCGTTTTCCCTTGCGCCATGCTTCAAGCGCAGAGTTCTACTTATCTCGGTTTCGACCGCAACGAATATCCCGGCGACGCGAATCTCAAAACCCTGCGGCAGCATTTTTCCTATGCGGGCTACTGGCTGAACAATCCTCCGGGCGAGAAGACGAACTCGTGGGCCGGGCATCGAGCGGCAGTTGAGTCCGCCGGATTCGGCTTTCTGGTGCTGTTCAACGGGCGGCTGTATGCGGAGCTGAAATCCGAGGACAAGGCCACGGCGCTGGGGCGAACGGACGCGCAGGTCGCAACTGCTGCGACAAGACGCGAGGGCTTTCCCGCGCACACCATCATTTTTCTCGATCAGGAGCAGGGCGGGCGCATGCTGCCCGAGCAGAAAGCTTACATTTATGCCTGGGTGGATGGAGTTGTGGCGGCAGGCTTCCGCGCCGGAATCTATTGTTCCGGGATGGCCGCTGCCGACGACGGCAAAGTCGTGACCGCCGAGGATATTCGCCAGCACTCCGGTGGGCGCGAGATCGTCTACTGGGTGACGAACGACGCCTGCCCGCCTGCGCCCGGGTGTGCGTTCCCCAAAAATCCGCCGAGCCCGGCGCAGAGTGGCGTCGACTTTGCAGAAGTCTGGCAATTTGCGCAGTCGCCGCAACGCAAAGATGTCGCCGGGCGATGCACGAACTACAGCCGCGACGGCGAATGCTATCCTCCTGGCGCGGGCGTCGGGCTGCACGTGGATGTGAATACGGCTTTGTCGGCCGATCCTTCGCATGGCCGCGGGCACTGAAAACACCTTACTTCTGGGCGGGGGTTTCCACGGATCTGCTGCGGATTTACCGCGACAGAAGTCAACCCCTCGCGGGCAGGAGTGCCCGTGCCACACAGGCTGTTGGCTACGCGCTGGTTGCAGTAAAATAGAAGCATGTCGGACCGCACATTTACTCTCGATGAGGCTCACTCGCTGCTTCCGGTGCTGGAGTCGCTGCTGCGCGCGGCGATTGCCGCCAAGAAACAGATCGAAGAGTTTGAAGCCGAGATGCAGGCGCTGCAGCACCGCATTTTCCTGAATGGCGGCACATTCCTCGACATCGTCCCTTTGGCCCGGCGCAAGGCCGAACGCACCAAGGCCGAGCAGCGCGCCAAAGACGCGCTGGCCGAGATCGATTCCATCGGCGTGCAGGTGAAAGACCTGAACATTGGGCTGCTGGATTTTCCTTGTGAGGTCGAAGGCGAGATCGTCCTGCTGTGCTGGAAGCTGGGGGAAAAGGCGATTACCCACTGGCATGGCACGCAGGAAGGATTTGCCGGCCGCAAGCCCATCGACGAGCGCATCACGCGCGGCCGTAGGTCAAACTAGCTGGATTTAAGAGGTTTTCTTTTGCCCCTTCGGGGCTTTGTTCCTTCCCGCGTCTTCGCCCCCACTGCTTGCGCAGTTGGGCTGTATCCTTCCGCCGCTTCGCAGCTGACCTATCGAGGCGACCTCCCGGCTTCAGGCCCTCCGGTGCCCAAGCACCATCCTGCTGATTCCAAGCCATTTCCGGCTCTGCAACATACTCGAAAGTCCAGTGTTTACATGTGAGGAACGTAATTAGGCGCGGTGCAGATTTTTGCGCCACAATGGAGCCCAGTGGAGCCCTTGTACCCATCGCCTCGCTGCCCCAAAGGAACCCTTATGAAAACGAATCGAACCGTAGTCCGCTGGTTGCTCTGTGCCGTCGTGCTGATGTCGCTGTCTGCTGCTTCGTATGGGCAGATTGCGGTCGGCATCTCGGTCCGCATTGGTCCGCCGGCACTGCCAGTTTATGCGCAGCCCGTGGCCCCCGGACCAGGCTTTTTGTGGACTCCGGGCTACTGGGCCTGGAATGATGAAGGCGGCTACTACTGGGTGCCGGGCACATGGGTGCTGGCTCCAGTGGGTATGCTGTGGACTCCCGGTTATTGGGGTTGGGGCGGCGGTTTCTACGCGTGGCATGCCGGATACTGGGGACCGCACGTGGGCTTCTACGGAGGGATTAACTACGGATTCGGCTACGGCGGCGTGGGCTTTGCGGGCGGCGAATGGCGGGGCGGAGGTTTCTACTACAACCGCGCAGTCACCAACGTCAGCGTCACGAACGTGACCAACGTCTACAACAAGACGGTCATCGTCAACAACACCACGGTGAATAACGTCAGCTACAATGGCGGTACGGGCGGGGTGACGGCGCAGCCGACGCAGCAGGAGCTGGCGGCTGAACATGAGCAGCACGCGCCGATGCCGGCGGCGCAGGCCCAGCATCAGCAGCTGGCGGCGCAGAACAAGCAGAACTTTGCCAGCGTGAACCAGGGCAAGCCGTCGATCGCGGCTACCGCCAAGCCGGCTGATTTCAGCAGCCATTCGGCGATTGCAGCCAAGTCGCCCGGCGGCGAGTACCATGCTCCGGCGATGTCGCCGCAGGCGGCGCGCGGGCCGTCGATGCCCCTGAACAACACAAAGGGCACGGCGGGCGGTTCCAATGGAACGAATAATGGATTCCGGCCGTTCACACCGCCTGCGAAGGGTGGCAATTCGACCGGAAACAGCGCGGCAGGAAATGCGATGGCTGGCGGGTCGAATAACAAGAATGCATCGACCAACCCTATGTACAAGGAGAACAAGACCGGCGGGAATAATCCGCTGTATGAGCCCAAGAGCAGGGTTGCGGGAAACAACCCGCCGCCGAATCCGCCGAAGGGCAATATGTCGACTCCGCCACCGCACAAATCCAGCCCGCCTCCGCCGCAGCACAAGGGCCCGCCGCCCCACGAACAGGGGCCTCGGAAGGGGCGGTAAGGGCTAGAGTCAGGGGTCAGGGGTCAGGGGTCAGGGGTCGGGGGTCAGGGGTCGGGAGTCAGGGGTCAGGAGCTAGGCCAGCGGCTGATATCGGCGCTGGCCTTTTTGCCATGGGCTTGTGTAGGGACAGCCGCCCTCGGCTGTCCGGCGGAGCGAAGCTCCGCTTGCTGGGATTGCGTGTTGGATTGCATGTAGGTAATTCAAGAGCGGAAGGTCAGCCGGAACAGGCCGGGCTTCGCCCGGATGGACAGCCGAGGGCGGCTGTCCCTACATGACCTCGGGTGGCGTTATTTCTCGACCTCAGGGGACGCGATTTTTCTGCAAGGTCCAGGCCAGGCGGCGTTCTACTGGTGGGACGTTAGCATGTGGCGCTGATTAGCAGAGGTGGTTCAGGACCTCCGGTTCAGGGCTGGTTTGGACGCGCCAGCCGGGACCATCTCTGCTACAATTTTCCCTGAGAACACGTCGAAAAGCGGGCCGAACCCCCAGGCGGCGCGCCCCTAAACCTTGGAAAACTAGAGTCCTGCGTACCGGGAGCGATCGAAGCATATGTCATCGACAAAGTCCAAACTCCGCTTGGCGGGCGCCTTTGCCGCCCTCGTGACGTTAGCCCTGGCCATGAGCTGCCGGGGATTTTTTGTGAAGCCGACGCTGAGCTCGATCACCGTGGTGCCCTCAACTTCGACGATTGATGCGGGCACGACCAACAACACGGTCCAGATGACCGCGACTGCTAACTTCAACGACGGCAGCACCGGGAGCGCGTCGGTGGCCTGGGGCATTGCTCCAGCCACGACCGGCGGTCCGCAGGCGGCGACTATCTCCACCGGCGGGCTGGTAACTGCCTCGACTACTACGGTCGGTGCGATGACCGTTACCGCGACCGCTCTGCAAAACGGCACCTTGACGGCGACGGGAGCGGTGAATGTTCAGCCCCCGAACCTGACCTCCATCACGATCATGGGTTCAGGTACCACCGCTCTACAGGGCGGCACACTAAATTTCACCGCAAAAGGAATCAGCGGCACCGGCAACTTTGACATCACGCAGATTGTGACGTGGAACTCATCGAATACCGCCATTGCAATGATCGCCGCCGGGGGCGTTATGACCGCAAATTCGACGGGGACCGGAGGCACGACTGTCATTTCGGCGACCCTGGAAGGCATCACCAGCAACAACCCGATCACGGTTACGGTCTCGCAGTAGGGCGCTGATTTGGCGGGTAGCCCACTTCTTGCCCGACTAAAGATCATCCGTCTATTAGATCTGGGTGCCCCATTTCTCGCGTTCTTTGCGAGAAGTGGGGCTTTTGACTCCCTGTTAGGATCTCGATCCTCCATCCCAACGGTTGGTGTTCACGTCAGTTTGGATCCAGAACGACTATTCGAGGGTCCGAGGTGAAACCAAGAAGAACCCCCACTTCTCGCGCAAAGAACGCGCGAGAAATGGGGCACCCGTTCGCACCAACCCGTTTCATTCTTCACTTCCCACGATAGGAATCCTCTCCTGCGAAGGGGACTCGGAATGTTCATTCGTCACAGACACAGGTGGCACCTGCGCACTACCGTTTCCCCATGCCGTGGGGACTGAAGCGCTACTACGGTAACGGGGCACCTGCATTTCATCACCTGGAGTTGCAACCACCGCGAGCCTCGGCTCGGGAGTCCGGCTCGGCGGGATCTGTTTCTCACCGCCCTGGAGCTGATGCGCCTGCGCTACCGCTTTGCCGTGATCGGTTATGTCGTTATGCCTGAGCACGTGCACCTGCTGGTTTCGGAGCCTCTGGTGGGGACTCCCTCGATTGTGGTGCAGGCTGTGAAGCTCGGTTTTGCGCAGCGGCTTTTCGGGAAATCGAATTCAGAAGCCCCACTTCTCGCAAAGGACGCGAGAAATGGGGCACCCGGGGCGACTTATTACGGCGAGCCGCGGCACTTCTGGCAGCGGCGGTTTTACGATTTCAATGTCTGGAGTCAGCCGAAAGAGGTCGAGAAGCTGAAGTATATGCATCGGAATCCGGTGGTGCGCGGACTGGTGGAAAGCCCGGAACATTTGGCGGTGGAGCAGTTTCCGGTCTTATGCCTGTGGAGAAGTCGGGCTGGTCCGGATCAACGATTGGTCGTGGTGGGAGCAGAAGATTCGGGTGGGTGCTTCGTGTGGTAGGTACATCAAAGGCCCCACTTCTCGCGCAGAAAGCGCGCGAGAAATGGGGCACCCGTTTTCGTTCCCGTCCAGCTTTCTCTGCCACGCTTGTTCTATCTTCCTACGCCCATTCGTGACTTTCTCTTACACCAAACCTAGACAGTATGATCGGGATGACGGGTGGATCATCGACGGGCGCTCGCTTCGCTTCGCTGGACAGCCGAGGCGGCTGTCCCTACATGGTCCTTATTCATTCATATCTTGCTAACGATCCACTACGAGTTCCTCATGTCTGACATACGTTGCATCGGCATTGCTACTGGAGGCGGGGATGCTCCCGGCCTCAACGCGGTCATTCGCGCCGCCACCAAGGCGGCCATCCTTAAGCACAAGTGGAAAGTCATTGGAATCCCTGACGGCTTCGATGGCCTGATCTGGCCGGAAAAATCGTTTGAGCTGACGCTCGACCGCGTCAGCGGCATTCTGCCGCGCGGCGGAACGATTCTCGGCACCACCAACCGCGGCAATCCCTTCGGCTACAAGACCGAGGAGAACGGCGTGGAGATGGTGCGCGACATCTCCGACGAGGTGATCGCGAACGCCCGCAAGCTGGGGATTGACGCCATCATCACCATCGGCGGCGACGGCTCGCAGAAGATCGGGCACGAACTGTTTCAGAAAGGCCTGAAGATTGTGGGCGTGCCCAAGACCATCGATAACGATCTTTCGGCCACGGAGCTGACTTTCGGATTCGACACGGCGCTGCACACCGTCTCGGACGCGATCGACAAGATTCACACCACGGCGGCGTCGCACCACCGGGTGATGGTGGTTGAAGTCATGGGACGCGATTGCGGCTGGATCGCGCTGGCGGGCGGGATTTCGGGGGGCGCGCACGTCATCCTGATTCCGGAGATTCCGTTCAGCATTCAGAGCGTATGCCAGTTCATTTCGCGGCGTGAGCGCGAGGGCAAGCGCTTTACGATCGTGGTGGTGGCGGAAGGCATCAAGCTGCCGCCCGAACTGAAGCAGATCGCGCGCGGAGGGCCGGTGGGCAACCTGGTCGGCGATGCGATCTCGCTGATGTCGAGCAAAGAAGTGCGGGTGAGCGTGCTGGGGCACATCCAGCGCGGAGGGTCCCCTTCGCCTTGCGACCGCGTGCTGGCGACGCGCTTTGGCGTGGCTGCGGTTGAGCTGATTGCCGAGGGCGAGTTCGGAAAGATGGTCGCGCTGCGCGCAGGGGCCATCGTTGCGGTGGATGTCGCCCAGGCGATCGGGCACTTGAAGGCGGTGGATGCGGAAGGGGAACTGGTGCGCACGGCGCGGGCGGTCGGGATCGGGTTTGGGGACTAGGGTATTTTGGATTGCCGATTTGCGATTGAAGATTGACGATTGAGCGCCGCAATTTTGAGGGCACTTGCACAACGAGAGATGACGGTTCAGTCACGATTGACTCCGTGTGCGCAAAATGATTTGATGAGCCTCAAGGTTTATCGCGGAGTGGTTCGCTAAGGAGAACGGAATGTCGTTTGAAGAAGCGCTGGCGCTGGCATCGCGAGACGAGGGATTCAAGGCAACCGTATATGCGATGAATACTTTGCTCATCCATAAGGGCATTTACACGCAAGCGGAGTTCCAAGCCCTGTTCGTGGAGTGGGTGGAGAAGGAGCAAAGGCGCAAAGCCCCGGAACTGAGGCGCGCCGAGTCGTCTAGTGCGTACTCCGCTTCGTCTTAGGCGCAGGGTGACCGCAGTCCGGCTTCTTTCCGCAGTGCATCCCTTTGTCGCAAGCCCAGCACTCACACTGGCAGGGTGGAGCGGGCTTGAGTTCCTTCGGTGACTTTCTCTTCTGTGGCATTCTGAACTCTCCATCTAGTGAAGCGATTGCACAGGAACTGGTCACATGGGTGTTAGCATGCCACCAATATGGGTACATTTGATGTACCACGGAACGAGAACATGTGGAGAAGCTGTGGAAGATGAGTGGTATCGGCGGACGCTGAAGGAAAACAAACGGCGAACGCCTACGCGCGTGCAGAAATAACGAGGTTGCTTGCCCGGTCGAGGTGGAAGCGCTTGCCCGGTGGAATGACTGTCGTGGCGCTGTATTCGGTGATGACGGCCGGGCCGGAGTATTTCTTGCCGGGCTGGAGTTCGTCGCGGGAGTAAATCCTCGTGGGGAGCTTCTTGCCGTCGAAAAGGACTGGGGTTCGGGACGAGGAAAGCCTGCCGAGCTTTGCTCGGCTTGGGCGGGCGAATGCGCCCGCCCCTACATGGTTCATGCTTGATTTCAACGTCGCCCTGAGGCGGAGCGTCACCAGCTCGACTTCACGGTTGGGATGGATGTAGCCGTAGCGGCGCTGGTGTTCCTGTTCGAAATCCTTCAACAGATTCCTGGATAGCGGGATATTGAGTTCGTATCCCTGGCCGCGATAGCGACAGTCGACGCTGCGCGCGTAGAGCGGTCTTCCCTGCCAGGCTTCGCCGCGAAACTCTTGCGCGGCAGCTTTTTCGAGCGCGGAGAATTCATGGTTCAGTCGCGCCTGCGAAACAGAGCCGGAGACTCGCCACACCACGGTGCGGGAGTAGTCCTTGACGACATCGCTGGCGAGAATGCCGAGCGCGGAAAGCGCGCCGGGAAATGCGGGGACGATCACGCGCGGGATGCTGAGGGCCTCGGCGAGAGCGCAGGCGTGCAGGCCTCCGGCGCCGCCGAACGCGACGAGGGCGAACTGGCGGGGGTCGCGGCCGCGCTCGATGGAAACTACGCGGATGGCTTTCTCCATGGTGGAGTTGATCACGCGAATCACCCCGGCGGCGAATTGTTCGAGGCTGAAAGTGGATTGAGATTTCTTCAACCACTCTTGCGTGATGCGGTGGGTGCGCTCGAGATCGAGGGTGAAATCGCCGCCGAGAAAGCGCGCGGGCTGCAAGCGGCCGAGAAGCAGATTGGCGTCAGTGACCGTGGGCTGCGCGCCGCGGCGCTGCGCGCCGCGGCCGTAGCAGATAGGACCAGGATCAGCGCCGGCAGATTCGGGGCCGACGCGCAGGACTCCGGCGGCGTCAAAGCGGGCCAGCGAGCCTCCACCGGCGCCGACGGTGTGGATGTCGAGCATGGGCACGCTGATGGGCAAGCCTGCGATCTGGGCATCGCTGGCAGTGGTGATGGCGCCTTCGACCAGCGAGACGTCGGTGGAGGTGCCTCCCATGTCGAAGGCGATGATGTTTTGGAATCCGCTGCGGTGGGCGGTGGCCACAGCGCCGACGACGCCTCCGGCAGGGCCGGAGAGAACCGTGCGGACGGGCTCTCGTGCGGCGGCGGCGAGCGCGGTGATGCCGCCGGAGGATTGCATGACGAAGATGCGAGGTTGATTGCGAGATTCTTGTGCCGTCCCTTCGGGACTCGGGCTGCCCTGGCTCGTTGACCCGGCACTCACGTGCCGGGCTATCGAATTCCGTCGCTGTGCGACTGGCGCACCGGCGATTCTGGCTGCAGAGTCCATGGCTTGGTGCGGGGCTGCGAACTGAGCCGCGCGACGCTCCAGATTCTGCAAGTAGGTCTGCATGACGGGCTGCAGGTAGGCGTTGATGGCGACCGTGGAAGTGCGCTCGTACTCGCGGAATTCGGGGAGGATCTGATGCGAGATGGACAGCGGTACGGCGATAGTTTTCAGAGTTTCGGCCACCGCTTGTTCGTTCTTCGGGTTGGCAAATGAAAACAGCAACGAGATGGCAATGGATTGCGGCTTCGCCGCCTCGATCTTCCCGGCGAGAGACCTCAGTTCTTCCGCGGTCGGAGTGGTCAGGATTTTGCCGTCGCTCGCGGTGCGTTCGTTGATGCCGAAGCGCAGATCTTTGGGAACGAGTGGCTCGACGCGGTCGAAGAAAAAATCGTAGAGCTTGGGGCGAGCCTGGCGGCCGATTTCGATGGCGTCTTCGAAGCCGGCGGTGGTGACGAGCGCGGTGCGGGCTCCCTTGCGCTCCAGCAGCGTGTTGGTGCCGACCGTGGTGCCGTGGAGGAGGATGAGGTTGGCATGGGTTGTTTCGCCTACGATCTGGCGAATCGCCTCGACGATAGCTTGGGATGGATCGGCGGGCGTGGAAAACACTTTGAGCATGCGTATGTTGCGCGTGGCGTGATCGATCCAGACGCAGTCGGTGAAGGTGCCACCGGTGTCGATGGCGATACGGAGCGGTTGGGGCGAGTGGGGCATAGATTCGGGGAGAACCAGAGTACCATTCGCAGGTCGGGTACTGATCTTACGATCAGTGTCGCAGGTCGCACCATAGTCAATGCTGGTATCAAATATGGTATAATTGCTCTGACTATGACGGCCCCGCGCAAGATCACTGTTGAAGTGCCACCAGAACTGCTGGAGAAGGCGCAGCAGGCTATCGGCGCCGGCATCACGGAGACGGTTCGCACCGGTCTCACCCTGGTTGCGGCGTCGCGGACGTATGCCCGGCTGCGAAAACTACGCGGCAGGGTCACGTTCTCGCGGACGCTCACAGAACTCAAAACCGACCGATGATTGCGGCGGACACAAGCACCTGGATTGCCTATCTGGAAGGCGACACAGGCGACGATGTGGACCTTCTCGATCGAGCGCTCGAGAACCGGCAGGTGCTGATGGTGCCGGTCGTGCTCGCCGAATTGCTAAGTGATCCTGAGCTCCCGACGGGCGTCGCCGAGACCCTCACCGAAATACCCCTGATGGAAATCGCCCCTGGCTATTGGCACCGGGCTGGCGTTTTGCGAGCCAAGGCGCTGAAGAGGCGCCGCAAGGCCCGGCTTGGCGACGCACTGATCGCTCAGAGTTGCATCGACGCAGAAATCCCGCTGCTCACACGGGATCGGGACTTCCGGGCGTTTGCCGAGGCCGCTAGTCTCGATCTTGTCATGGGATCGGGACGGAAATAAATTGGCCCTCGAAAACGGCGATGAGCTGCGATACGATTCTGGCCATGGCTACCCTTCCTAAAATTGATGAATTCATTGAACGCGCTAAGTCCAGCGGCGCCTCTGAGCAGGCTCTAGTGGGGATGTTGACGGCGCGGGGGTGGCCGGAGAAAGAAGTCTACGAGGCGGTTGCCGCTCACTATGAGCGGGTCACGGGAATGGAAATTCCGCGCCGCCGAGGAACGGGAACAGCGGCCAAAGACGCGTTCTTTTACTTGCTGATCTTCTCGACGCTGGGCACGTGGACGATTGGGTTGGGCGCGTTGGCTTTCACTCTGATCGACCGCTGGCTGGCGGACACCTTGTTTTCGACTCCGTACAATCAAGGGTACGACCTATACAGCGCCGCGTCGTCGATCGCCTGCGTTTTGGTGGCGTTTCCGATTTACCTTCTGGTTTCGAGAGTGGTTCTGCGGGACGAGCGGGCCCACCCGGAAAAACTGAATTCCCCAGTGCGCAAGTGGCTGACGTACATGGCGCTGGTCATCGCCGCTTGTGTCTTCATCGGCGATCTAATCGCGGCGTTGACGTATTTTCTCCGCGGCGAAATCACGTCGCGATTTCTGGCAAAAGCCTTTGTGGTGCTGGTGATCTCCGGCGGCGTCTTCTTCTACTACTTTGTGGGACTCAGACGCTCCGAGGAATCCGGGGCTCACGGCGAGCTGGGCCGGGACGTGTGGATGGCGGCGGTCAGTGGGCTGGCCGTGACGGTTATGTTGATTTTTGGATTCTCGTATATTGGAGCGCCCAGCACGCAGCGAATGCTGCGCGCCGATCGCAGACGCGCACAGGATCTATATCAGATCAGCAGCAATATTTATAACGTCTGGAGCCAGCGGCACAAACTGCCCGATCATCTGGATGAGTTGGAAAACATTCCGCTGGCGGATCCGGTGACTCGCGTGTCCTATGAGTATCACACCAAGGCAGGAAGCCAGTACGAACTATGCGCAACGTTTGTGGCGAGCAGCAGCCAGAACGAAGGTGCCGGCTCAGGCAGGTGGGCGCATCCGGCGGGACTGCACTGCTTTACGATCGATGCCACGCAGATGACCGATAATCCTCAGGTGTATTTTCCAGACTGATCGCCGATTGATACTTCGTCGGCGGGAGTTTTCTGGGGGACGAACTCGCGGGCAGGAGTGCCCGCGCCACACAGACAAAACCTAGCTCTTCGTGGTGAAGGCCAGGGTCAGCAGCGTTTTCTGTTCCACCTCGTGCGCCTTCGCGCTGCCAGTCGCCGGGCTGGGGCTGGAACTGCGTTTCACGCTCAGCACATGGCGGTCGCCGGCAATGCGGCGCAGGCGCGTGAGCATGTTGAACAACGCGCCCATGTTGGCTGGCTCTTCCTGCACCCAGACGATGTCGGCATGCGTCCCGTGGCGGTCGAATTCGGCGACGACCTCGTCTTCGGGAAACGGGTAGATCTGCTCCAAAAAGACGATGGCGGTGCTCGTGTCTTTTCTCCTCTTACGCTCGGCCTGTAGTTCGTGGCCGATTTTTCCGGTGCAGATCAGGATGCGGTCGGCTTCTCCAACTTCAGTGTCGGCGATGACGTTCAGGAAATTCTTGTGGGTGAAGTCTTCAATGGGAGAAGACGCGTCGGGGTGGCGCAGCATGCTCTTCGGGGTGAACACGATCAGCGGTTTGCGCCAGTGGCGCAGCGCCTGCCGCCGCAAGAGGTGGAAATACTGCGCGGCGTTCGAAGGCTGCGCGATCTGGATGTTGTGCTTGGCGGCGAGCTGGATGAAGCGCTCGATGCGGGCGCTGGAGTGCTCCGGTCCCTGGCCTTCGTAGCCGTGCGGCAGGAGCAGGACCAGGCCGGAGAGCAGGTTCCACTTGGCTTCGCCGGCCGCGATGAATTGGTCGACGATGGCCTGGGCCACGTTGGCGAAGTCGCCGAACTGGGCTTCCCACAGGACGAGCGATTCGGGATAGTCGCGGCTGTATCCGTATTCGAAGCCGAGAACGCCGGCCTCAGAAAGAGTCGAGTTGTAGATTTCGCAGCGCGCCTGGCCGGGGGCGATGTTTTCCAGCGGAACATATTCGTTCTCGTTCTCGATGTCGACGAGAACCGAATGGCGCTGATTGAAGGTGCCGCGGCGGGAGTCCTGGCCGCTGAAACGCACGTGAGTGCCGGCTTTGACCAGGCTGGCGAAGGCGAGCGCCTCGGCCATGCCGTAATCGACCGGGCGCTTGCCCGCGCCCATTTCTGCGCGCTGTTCGAGCAGCTTCTTTACCTTGGGGTGAATGTGGAAGTCGTTCGGATATGTGGTCAGGCGGTCTGTGAGTTCCGACAGCTCTTCCGGCTTGAGTCCCGTTTCGACTTCATACTCCGGCTTATACAGACCGCCGAAGTAGTTGTCCCAATACTCGGGAAGGTCGCGCAGGGTGGGCTTCTGCTTGATGCTGCCAGCTTTCTTCTGCGCCGCCTCGAACTCAGACTTGATGGCGTCGGCCTTGGCCTGCGCATCGGTAGCGCCGATGTCGTCGGCATAGATCTCCCAAAGCGGGGGATGTTCTTTGATCTTCTTGTAGAGCAGCGGCTGCGTGATGGTGGGATCATCGACTTCGCTGTGGCCGTGGCGGCGGTAACCGATCAGGTCGATGACCACGTCGGTGCCAAACTTGTAGCGATATTCCGCGGCCATGCGCGCCACGCGGACCACAGCGTCGACGTCCTCTCCGTTGACGTGGAAGATGGGAATCGACTGGCGGCGCGCAATACAGGCGGCGAAGCGCGTCGAGTGCTCTTCGGTGTAACTGGTGGTGAAACCCAACAAATTATTTGCGACGACGTGGATTGTCCCGCCGACGGTGTAGCCGGGCAGGTCGGCGTAGTTCATGGTCTCAGCGAGGATGCCTTGTCCGGCAAACGCGGCGTCACCATGGATGAGCAGGGGGAGATACTTTTCGCGTCCGCCTTCGCCGGTGCGGTCCTGCTTGGCGCGGGTGCGGCCGATGGTGACCGGATCGACGGCCTCGAGGTGGCTCGGATTGGAGACGAGATGAATGTGGACTTTGCCGCCGCTACGGGTGACATACTCGCCGGTGGCGCCCATGTGATATTTCACGTCGCCCGAGCCCAGGACGCTTCGCGGATCGACGTCTTCGAAGCCAGCGAAAAGCTCTTCGGGCGGGCGCTGGGCAACGTGGGCGATCACGTTGAGGCGACCGCGATGGCTCATGCCCATGACCAGTTCGATCGCGCCTAGACGCGCGCCGGTGTCGAGAACTTCGTCGACCAACGGGATCAGAGCGGTGACGCCTTCGAGCGAGAAGCGTTTGCTGCCCAGATAGCGCTGCTGCATCACCTGCTCGAAGATGTCGGCGCGGATGAGCAGGTCCAGGATGCGCTGTTGGTCTCTTTCTGTAACCTCGAAACCCTGGAACGGCGATTCCATGCGGTCGTAGATCCATTGCCGGCGCTCGGGAGCGTAGATGTGATTAATTTCGACTCCGATGGTGCTGGAGTAAATGGCGCGGGCCTGGCGCGCACACTCCCCTTGCCTTTCGAGTTCCGGCGTGGGGCGCGGGCGGAGGAAACCGAGCGGGTCGAGGTCGCCTTCGAGGTATCCCCACTGGCGGTAGGCGTTGAAGACCCGCTCGCGCTCCGGGTTGGAGCCGTTGTTCGACTGGGCTTCCATCAGGGCGGATGGAGCAGCGGAATTGCCGGTTTTTGAAGCCATAAGAGTTCGGGTACTAGCATAAAGGATGCGCAGTGCGAAATGGAGGATTCGCGACAGACAAAGCTTTAACCACAGAGGGCACAGAGGAGCACGGGGTACGGCGCCGTGGAACTCTTCGGGTTACACTCGAAAAGATTCCTTGAGTACCGAGGCTGACTATGACGAAACTCGCCGTACCAACCTTGCTGGGAATTCCGTTTGATGCGAACTCTTCTTATCTGCGCGGAGCGAGCGATGCTCCACCGGCGATTCGCAAGGCGCTCGGTTGTGAAGCTTCCAACCGCTGGACGGAACTGGGGGTGGACCTGGGTTTGGCTGGGGTCTATGAAGACGCAGGCGATCTTGAACTCGGCGATGCCGATGCATTTCCGGCGATTGAGAAGGCGGTGGGACAGCTGTTGGAGCAGGGAAAGCGTCCAGTGTCATTAGGCGGGGATCACTCGATCAGCTTTCCTTTGGTCAAGGCGTTGGCACAGAAGTATCCCGAGCTCACGATCGTTCACTTCGACGCGCATCCCGATTTGTATGACGACTTCCAGGGCAACCAGCTGTCGCACGCCTGCCCCTTCGCTCGGATCATGGAATCACGGCTGGCGAAGCGGCTGGTGCAGGTGGGGATTCGCACCCTCAACGGCCATCAACGCGAGCAGGCGAGAAGGTTTGGAGTCGAGGTCGTGGAGATGCGCTCGCTGCCGGCATACGACAAGCTGAGAGCAGCCGGGCCAGTCTACGTCACGTTTGATGTGGATGTCCTCGATCCCGCGTTTGCCCCGGGAGTCTCCCACCGCGAGCCCGGCGGGATGACGGTGCGGGAGGCGATCGCGCACCTGCACGCGATTCAGGGAGAAATCGTGGGAGCCGATCTGGTGGAGTACAACCCGGTGCAGGATATCGCAGGAGTGACCGCGACCGTAGCCGCGAAAATCCTGAAAGAGATCCTAGGCAGGATGATCGCAGGGGGTTAACGGCAAAGCCTGGACCGCAAAGCACGCTAAGAAAAGCCGCGAAGGGCGCAGAGAAAATCTGCCACAGAGTTCTTTAGGCGGCTCTTCCTCTCTTCGACTCTATCTCTCTCCGTGGTTTTTGCCGGCGGGCTTCGCGGCGGCGCATCTTCGCCATCCATTCCCGGGAATACATGGTCCCTCGGCACTTGCGCGAGCCACAGCAGCACGGGGCGGGAGCTTCGTCATCGTAGAGGTTGTAGTCCCAGACAAGCTCTTCGCCGGCCGCGATGTCGCGCAGGGCAAACAGCCAGACCCGGCCTTTGATCTCATCCACCTCGCAATTGGGATCGCAGGAGTGGTTCAGATATGCGCCCAGGCCCTCGCCATCAATCACCGTCTTGCCGTCTTCCAGCCCATAAAGATAGGTGCGGGAAACGCCCTGGTAACGCCGGTCGGCCTCCTCGGGCGAAATGCGGGGGCCGGTGTACTCGACGACACGAGCTCCCTTGCGGATCGAGGCCGCGGTGTAGACGCCGACAGCGTGAATAGGCGATGGACGAACGACTAGAGGCACACTGCTAATTTCGCATAACTGAATGATTAGGGAAATAGGAAAAGAGTGCCAATGCCGCGTGGAATCCCCGCTTTGACCCTATCTCTTGCTGGCTCAGGGATCTGTGGCTCGACCTAGGGATCGTAAACCGAACTGCCGAAGCCTTGCTGGCGGCAAGCCTCCTGCATGTCTTCCAGGTGCTTCTGCATGTCCGCCAGTTGCAACTTCATGGAGTCCACCTGGTCCTGTTTCTGTCTCTGGCGCTCGTTCCACTGCACGCAGCCGGAGACACAGTTGGCCGGCGCAAACTTGATGGAATCACTGAGGCTGTCGATCTGGCTCTGCAAGGAAGCGATGGTGCTCCTCTGGCTCTGAATGGCCTGCTTCCACTGGGCTGCCGCACCTTCCGAGTCTGCGGAAGCGGGCGTCGAGTACGAACTCGGCGTGCGGGAACCGGATGGTTGGGAGCCCGTGCTCACGTGCTCGGGAATTTCGTCGTTGGTGATGACGTGAGGCGTCTTGGCAGCGGTCTTTTCATTCGTGTCTTTGTCTTTGCTTTCTCCATCCTTGCCGGTCGAAGCCGCGTTCTGGCTGTCCGCATTCTGTCCGGCGGTTGCGGGCGCGGTCGTCGACTTGCCGTCTTTGGCCTGAGCTTCCTTCTGCTGCTTCTGCAGCCGTGCCTGGCGGGCTGCATCGCCCAGAGAGGGCGAATCCTGATCCTGTGCGTATGCGCCCGAAGCGAACAGGAAGGTGCCAAGCAGAAGTGCGATGAACCATGTACGGGTTGCGTGCATCAAGGACTCCCCAAGCCATCCGCTGAACAAACAGCGGAGTATTGAAGAATCATATCGCCGGCAATGGGTGATTGGAGATTACGTTGGTCACAGGTGGGCGACACCTCAAGCGGCGGTGTACGAAGCAATCAGGCTGTCGAGTTTGGCGAGCAGCGCCCCGTTCCCCTGCCGAGGGTATTGCGCCAGAGATTCGGCGTAGTGCGGCAAGTTGTAGAGGAAGACCTCGACGCGTTCCCTGTTCAATTCGTCCCAGTAAGCGCCGTAGCCGGACTTCTCCAGCCAATAGGCGTTGAAAATCTGTTCGAACTGGTGATGCACGGGCGCAGCCAGATAAGGCTTGCCCAGATGCAAGGCCTCGCTGACCAGAGAGAATCCGGCGTTGGCGACGACGGCGCGAGCGCCGACCAGATCGGCGAAGAAGCCGTCGAGGGAAGGCCGCTTATAGATAACGTTCCCCTCCTGACCTTCTTTACCGAATCCATAGGCCACGAATGTGCAGCGCACTGATCCCAACAATTTGGCCAGCGCCGGAGCGGGCGAAGTCACGTACACAAGAACATGGTCGCCGGCGGCAGGATTCGCGGTCAGAATCTCCTGACGCAACAGCGGCGGAAACAGGAACGTGTTTTGCTTGCGCACAGGTGCATGGAAGAAAGAAATCACGAGATAGGCGTCGGCGCGCGGAGTCATCAGGCGCGTGACAATTTTGGCGGCCGCGGCGTCGCGCCGGTACTGCCTGGGATAAGACACCACCGCGTTGGTCAGGCAGTGCTGGTTGTCGATGGAGATGACGGGCAGGCGCATCTTATGCCCGACGTGGCAAGTCAGGGGCTCGAAGTCGGTGATGACCAGGTCAATCTTCCATTCGCCGACCAGCTTTTTCAGGCGTGACAAACTTTTCGCCGCCTGTGGCGCAGACAAAAGATTGCGCGCAATCGTGCGCTTGTAGCGCACCCGGTTGTTGACGTAGGCCAGGCGAAAGCCGTAGATCTCGGTGACCTCGAAGCGGTCCTTGAGATTGCGAAGGCCGCGGTCAAAGGAAGCGACGTGGACCGTGTGTCCGCGAGCCACCAGATGCGAGAGCACTTCATTGGCGCGCGTGGAATGTCCCGCACCCTCGCCGTTAACTCCGTACAGGATATTAGCCATGAAAGTTGAAGAGGGAGTATAACGCGGCAGGGGATTTTGACTTGCAGGAACACAGAAAAACAATACGGTCATTCCGGCGCTCGGAACAAAAATGGCGGAAGCGAGTGGGGGTCGAACCTACCGGCGACGGGTCACCCGCCGCCCGCACCGCGTTTGCGCTCATCAAGAATCGCCTTGGCGAGGTATCCCGAGGTCAACCCGTCGTCAGGATGCGTAATGAGGAGCAAGAAGTCTGCCTTGTACCGGTCGTCAGGTTCGGGGAGGGAGCAGCCTTCGGCAGCTGCGCGAAAGTTCCAGCAGCAAAGAGTAGTGGGAAAAGTGGCAACAATAGACGATTGGCTTTTCATACGGACGCTCAGCTAAGTCGATGCATCTGTGTATCCACCTTCTCGCCTTGCATGGCTAGTGAGGCTGCTCCTCTCGTTTGGTGGCTCTCGACTGGATGCTCCGCTGAGAACTGCTTCCGGAGTGTCATGGGGCCAAAGCCCTTGATTCGTTTGAACTGGCGATTGAAATTCGAATAATTCCCAAAGCCGACCCGGAAAGCGATCTCCAACACATTCTCATCTGTAGAGATCAGCAGTTGCGCAGCAGCTCCGACGCGCAGCTCATTCACGTACGCGGTCATCGTGCGACCCGTCGCTCGTTTGAAAAAGCGGCACAAAGAGGCCTGCCCCATGTGAAACCGCTCGGATAGTTTTGCAAATTCGATCTCTTCTTCGAAGTGCTCATTCAGGTAGTTGCATATCCCATCAATCCGCTGTTGGTCGGCAAGACGGCAGATGGGCCTAACCTTCAACATGGAGAGTACCCGCGCATCACTTTCGCTCGCGAGTTCTACGAGTATGGACAGGAATTCCACCAGCCGCTTTGCTGACGTCAGAGAGGGCAGTTTTGCAACTGATTCGGCGACTTTGCGTCCCCTCTCTGTGTGACCGAACGCAAGACCATTCGACGACTGACGGAGGAGATGGGCAACCCCCGCCATCTCCTTCAGTTTGAAGAAACGGTCTCCGAGAAAGTCATCACTGAACTGCACCACCACTGCACTATGAATCTCGGCGAGGCCTGATTTCACGGGCCCGGAACGCCATGTGTGAGGCACGTTTGGGCCCAGCAACACCAGATCGCCAGGACCATAGTCGGCAATGCTATCGCCGACTAGTCGCTGACCATGGCTGTCGATGATCAACGTCAGCTCGTACTCTGGATGATAGTGCCAGTCAAAGGCGAACTCAGGATCGCTCCGCCCATACACGACGAAAGAGCACGGGCCGGAGGGGACCTTTTCGAGATATGGATTCATGGCCGCTCAGTGTAGCTGGTTTTGCAGGTTTCCAGGAAGTTTTTCAGCCACGATGTCAATTGAGTGCCCTGCTGTGGTGCGTGACGTTTTCGGTCTGCCAGCGGTGCCGAATTCTCTGATCTGGGCGAGGAAAAGCGTCCTTGCATTCGGCTGGGCGCCAGCGAGACGCTACTGAATCTTCTTAGCTTCCACAGTTTGAAAATCTGTGTGAATAGTCACGCCGGTGATGGTACCGCGTTCGTCCTTTTGGAAGTTGAACACGAGCGGCGCCGACCTCACAAAAAATTGCGCTTCGGACTCAGCCAGTAGTTCCTCTGGGTCCGGACCGATGGCCTCGTTTTGCACATACAAGCGTCCAGCTTTCAGGGTAACCAATGTGGACTGGCCGCCTGCCGCATCATACCTGCCCGTGTAAACCTGGAGTCGAGAAACATCAACCTTGGCCAGCGTGTGCTCCTGCACTTGAAAGTCTGGCCACTCGTATTCCTTAGCCACGGCACGGAGGATCTCGTTGAGAAGATTCCATCCTTGATCGCCATTCGTCATGATCACGATTCCCTGGCCCGGCGCTTCGGTGTACGCCTGCCAAGTGCAGCGGAATCCCTCGTTGGAACCACCGTGGCTGAAACGCAGCTTATGACCTGGAGCCTCCAATGCGAATCCCAAGCCCCAATCATCTTTCTGATGCCTAAGCATTTCGTGCACCATTTCAGAGGACAGAATCTTGCTGGATTTCCCCGCGTACTCGTTTTGCACCTCAATCGCCATGAGCGCAAGATCGCTAGGCGTGCTCCAAAGACCTGCAGGTGTGATTTCGGGATAGTTGTGCCAACCACCCTTTACGGGCGTGCCATCGGGCCGGTAAGGGGTCGCCGCCGAAGACCACAGACCCCGGGGCAAGGGCTCTTCAAACGTACTATGGGTCATTCCGATCGGACGCAATACGAGTTCATCGAGAAATTGCGGCACCGGTTTCTGTGTGACATCCGAGAGCAGCAACTGCAGGGCGACATACCCTCCCCCGGAATACCGCCACAACGTACCTGGAACTGTATCAACGGTAATCGGAGCCGTGTTAGCCGGCTTTTCCCCGTTTAAGATTTGCACGGTTGTCGGTAACGGCTCGTCGCTGGCGTACCCGGGAAACCTCGCGATGTTCATTCCTGCGCTGTGGCTCAGAATGCGTCGCAGCGTTACTTTCTCCTGCCTGGTAAACTCGTTCTCCGGAATCTTCCAGGAGCGTAGCTTCAGGTTCACGTCCTCATCGAGATTGAGTTTGCCTTCCTGTACCAGCTTCAAAACAGCCAAAGCGGTGGCGGGCTTGCTGATTGATGCCGACTGAAAAAGGGTTTCGGTAGTTACGCGCCTGCCACTCGCGACGTCTGCAAAGCCATATACGCGAGTCCACGTCACTTTGCCGCCTTCAAAGAAAGCAATACTCACGCCTGGAACGTTGTAATGCTTCATTCTGTCCGCAAGCGGCATTTTGACGACACGTTCTCCGCGGACCGTTGCTGCTGGCAGCAAGCCGTTTTCAATGCGCTCTATTCGAGCGGCAGAATCTGCGCCTGAACCCGATGCATTGCGGACACGGTGTTCGTTCGTTCCCCCGAACACAGCCAAACCGTCGCCACTTGCAGCGATAGCGAAAGCCGCACAAAGTACCAGCAGGAATTTCTTCATACGTTCCCTCCGCAGTGGCTGCGCATACTATCACGAGCTTTAGAACAAGAAAGCATCGTTCGCAATGCGCGCCTGCCATTAAAAAGTTCGAATCCGGTCACTAAAAAGAGCTGGGTGAAAGCAACTGATTGGTTGAACAGCTTCGATCTGATAGGCTCTCGGCATGAAAATCTCGTACCGGTGGTCGATGTTCTTGGCATGCATCACAATTCTGCCTGCGTTCACGTCGGGTGCCGCGCTTGCCCAGGACGCATCAAAACCTTCGCCAGGTGCTCACTACTTGCTGGAGCCGACCCCGAAGACAATTGAGTGGGGATACTATGATTCCTCGGCCCCACCGGTATTGCGCATCCACTCCGGCGATACCGTCGAAGTGCACACCCTCATTACCTCCAGCCCACAACGCCTCGAAGACGCCGGCATTTCGCCGAACCTGATCGAACAGGGGTTGCGGGACATCTTCCAGCAAGTTACGGTGAAGGGGCCCGGGCCACACATTCTCACCGGCCCCATCTACGTCGAGGATGCTCAGCCTGGCGATGCCCTCGAGGTCCGGGTATTAGCAATCCGCCTAGCCGTCCCCTATGCATACAACGCGGCCAACCCCGGAACCGGTGTGTTGGCCGACGAATTTCCGTCTGCGAAAATGAAAATCATTCCTCTTGACGAAGTGCGAGGTGTCGCCCATTTTGGAGACGGAATAGACATCCCTCTTCGGCCATTCTTTGGAAGTATCGGCGTGGCACCTCCAGAACTGTCCGGGCGAGTGAGTAGTCGTCCACCCTGGATCCATGGCGGCAACATGGATGACAAAGATCTCGTCGCGGGCACGACCCTGTATCTTCCCGTTCATGTGCGTGGCGCCCTGTTTAGCGTCGGCGACGGACACGCCGGGCAGGGGCATGGCGAGGTGGATGGTACCGCCATGGAGACATCACTGCGAGGAACGTTCCAGTTCATTTTACGAAAGGACACACGAATACAATGGCCGCGAGCCGAAACTCCGACCAGTTTTATTACTATGGGTTTCAGTGAGGATCTGGACCACGCCGCCAGAATCGCCCTCAACGAGATGATCGATTTTCTCAGCGCTGAAAAGCATCTCCGGCGCGACGACGCATACATGCTGGCGAGTGTGGCCGCCGATTTCAGCATCCTCGAATTGGTGGACGGCAACAAAGGTGTACAGGCTGCCATTCCAAAAGCGATTTTTATCGAGCGAAGCAAGTAGTTGGTGAATGTGGCGTTTCCTGCAATGGCAACTGATATTGGCATCGGATATCTCCGTCTCAGTCCACAACCCGCACGGGACGACTAAGCGCCCCGCACACCAGCCGTTTCTCGCACAGAACCGTCGGTCCGTGCATTCTCGTAGGTAGTGTTGTATGCCAGCAGCTTTGGGTCGGGCTCGATTCCCTGGTGCTGGCAGGCTGCACGGTATATCTCAGGCCACCAGTTCCGATGTTCTGTCAGGCCTTCTTCTTTCCACTTCCTCCAATTCGCCAGTATCTTAGACGATGCCTTTTCACCCAGCGCGAGAGCTTCTGCTTGTGAGCCGATCTCTGGAACAATCCAGTCCTTGCCAATCCTGGCGTGCAGAACCTCATCCGCCCAGTCATAGTCCTGTATCATGGCCGCCAGTGGATTGGCGGAAGCAAGCGCAACCTTCCACTCGTACTGCTTGCCAGTCTTTTTCTGCATCAGCCCGTGCTCGACTGTGTAGAGCAATGCGTGCCTCTCCTTCGACGTAAGCATCGTGTTCAGGCCAAGGGACCAGGTGAAATCAATCGGAATGTCTGTCCAATCGATCCCCATCGCGACTAACCCGATCTCGCCCATCATGGCGTGGCGTGCTTCGTCCCACAATTGCCGCGTCATATAGCGGCAATACCCCGACGGCTTGTCACTGGTCTCAGACAATATGCTTGCCATCATCTCCGGCACGTCAATTTCGCGCAAACGCTTGTAGAACAGCATGATGAGCTTAGGAAATGGTGCAACGTCAGAGGCGAAAAGCAACGCCTCCGCGTTCACCCCCATGTTGTATGAATCCTTGAATCGCACATCACGCTTTGGAACAGGATCGTATTTGTATGGAAGCGTGGAGAAGTGCCGTGCCACTTCTTCCCCGGTTGGCTCTTTCTTCCCATCGAGATCCCCGGCCGCAGCAAGCATGCGATCCAGCGTGGCAACCCACTCTTGCAGGTCCCTACGAGTTCCCTCTTCGACCAGACAACCCACTGCATTGGTGCCGTAGCTCTGGACGTCCTGCAGTTCCACCAGCGTCAGCCGGCATATTCGATAGGTGGGATGATCAAAAAGCCTATTCGTATCCACAATCACGCGCTCAAGCGCGCGGAGTACAGCCGGGATTGCATATTCGTACAATCCGAGCAGCAACGCTTCGGTGCTGGGCGCTGCCAGTATCTCGTCGAAAAAGAGATCGAGCGAGGCATGCGGAGATACCTCCAAGCCATAAGGCGGCTGCCTCAATTCGCGGACGCGGGCGGCAAGCTCCCCCAGATGCTCGGCGCAATAGTATGCGTGCAAACTGAACGCCATTTTCAGCTCGTAAATCGGCATACTTGTAATCCGAGATACGAAAATTCGGTGCATTTTCTTGAGAGACCAATGCAGGCGCTTCAACCGAGCAACCGATTCGCCGACGGTCAAGCCGGTCGTGGCGGCCTCACGCATTGAATGCAGACCCACCAGGGGCGGGAGACCGCCAAAACCCGCGTAGGAGTCAACCGATGTCCCTGACGGATGTTGCTTGCCGGTTTGGGTTCTGTCTTGAACCATCGCTCAAACCTAGCCATATGAAACCGGTGTGTCCTCTCACGGATTGACCTATAGTTGTACTCCATTGACATTTCTGCCAAGAAACTTCCTGGAAGCCTGCAAAACTGATTGACACACCCATAACGAAGTGTTATCACGCACCTCATCTGAAACTGTGGGCGGAACGCTGTGCGGATCCAACGGAACCAAAAAACAGGGGGGCGCTTTCGATGCACAAACTACAGGGGTGCTTTGGCCTGACCGTAGTTGTATTGTCTCTAGCGGTCAATGGCTTTGCGGACGTGGACGGAAAAATTTTCGGTTCGATAACCGACAAAACGGGCGCCGTGGTCGTTTCGGCAACCGTGACTGCCACCCGGTTTGAAACCGGAGAGAGCAAGACCGTGCCTACGGATAGCAGTGGAAATTATTCGCTGCTTGCGTTGCCGCCTGGCCAGTACAACCTCGAGGTTCAAAGCGCCGGCTTTCAATCCTATATTCAGCGTGGGATCAAGGTGGATGTGAATTCTGCGCTGCAGCTCAACATTGTCCTGGCACCCGGATCGACCTTGCAGAAAGTGGAGGTACAAGCGGACGCACTCCAGGTGGAACAAACGAACACGCAACTGGGGGACGTGGTTGGCGGAGTAACGATGGAGAATCTGCCGCTGAACGGTCGCGACTATACGGATTTGCTGGGCCTGCAGCCTGGTGTAGTTCCCGTCTCCAGCGGAATTCTTGATTCGATCGGAGTCAGCGCCAGCGCAAGCGCGGAAACGGGAAACGTGTCGATCAATGGCCAGCGCGAGAGCGCAAATGGATTTATGGTAGACGGCGGGAACATAGAACAAACCCGCAATAACGCGGCAGCGATCATTCCTAATCTGGATTCGATTGCCGAGTTTCGTGTCATTACGAACAACGTCGACGCCGAATACGGACACTACTCAGGTGGGTTGATCAGCGTTGTCACCAAGTCGGGCACCAATCAATTGCACGGAAGCGTCTTCGAATTCCTGCGGAACACCGCCCTCGACGCACGCAACTACTTCGATGACAAACGAGGCGTATTCCGTCGCAACCAGTTTGGAGCAACCTTCGGGGGCCCGATCTTACGCGACAAGTTGTTTTTCTTCGTCGACTATCAGGGCGACCGCGAACTACATGGCATTAGCGGCGGACAAGTGCCCGTGCCCACAACAGACCAGCGTACCGGGAATTTTTCCGACCCAACTATCGCCTCCACGCTTACGGGTCCTGTTACGGCTTCTGTCAGCAGCATTTATTGGGCGGGTGTTTTGTCCAACCGCTTAGGATATCCAGTGACGTCCGGTGAGCCGTACTGGGGTCAAGCTTGCGCAAGTACGGCGCAGTGCGTTTTCCCAGGCTTCATGATTCCACAAACCAGCTTTTCCTCTGCCGCGAAAGGGTTGATGCAGTTCATTCCTACGCCAAACCCGCCGGGCGGCGCGATTTTCATTGGTTCAGATAACAATTGGGATACTTCAGCAAATCAGGGAGGAATCCGCATCGATGCCAATACGCCCTTGGGCACAATTTCCGGCTACTACTCTATTTATGATTCGAGCCTCATCCGGCCGTATGGACCGAACAACGTGCCTGGTTTCCCCAACCTGGATACCAGCCATCCCCAGCTCTTCAATATCGGGGACACAAAGTCCTTCGGTCCTTCGACGGTCAATGAAGCTCGCGTCACAGTTGTGCGTTACGTAAGCTGGGTTAATAATCCTCTGAAGGGATTCGGCCCCAAGCTGACTTCCCTCGGCTTTCCCTCAGGCGTCCCTGGAGCCATGGGCCCGGCAGATCCGCGGGTGGAAGGTGTACCGACGCTCCTATTTAACAATTTCACCCAAGGTATTCCGCAGTTTGATTACCAGCAATATCAGACCTCGCCGCAGTTTTTGGATAATCTCTCAAAGGTTACGGGGCCCCATACTCTGAAGGTAGGTGCGGAGTATCACTACACGCGCTGGCGCCAGCGTGTTCCGGAATCCTCTGCCAACGGGCTGTTCCAGTTTAGCGGGGCGGAAACGGGGTCCGACTTCGCGGATTACCTCCTCGGCGCCCCCGTGGCTTTTTTCCAATCGAGCGACCTCGACTACGACAATCGCAAGAACTACGTTGGCGTGTATGGTCAGGATAGCTGGCGAGTCAGACCCAACCTGACGATTAACTATGGTTTGCGATGGGAGCTCATCCAGAATTGGTACGAGAAGAATAATGCGACGTCAGACACTTTTATCCTGGGCGAACAGTCTAAGGTTTATCCCACCGCGCCCTTAGGATTTGTCTTCGCTGGCGATCCAAGGCCCGGCGGCGGCACAATTCCTCGGACGGTTTCGAATACGCCTCACCACGATTTTGCCCCCAGGATTGGAATCGCCTACTCTCCCTCTGCAGACACTGGTATTCTGCATCGGCTGCTGGGTGGTCCGGGTACGACCAGCATCCGGGCAGCATACGGCTTGTTCTACGCCAACAATGGCGGCTATCAGGCGTATCTCATTCAGGGCGCGCCCCCATTCGTAGCGGTGTGGACCGCCCCCGCACCTCCTGTATTCGAAACGCCTTATATCGACCGAACAACTGGATTCGTTCGTCAAAGCCCGCCGTTTCCCTACGTCGCTCCACCCCCGGGCACGACGGCCAATATCAATTGGGAATTGCCCCTGAACGGAGTTCCGGTATGGAGCATATACAACCGCACTCCTTACGCAGAGGACTACCACTTCACCATTCAGCGCCAGTTCGGGCAGGCAACTGTGGTGAGCGTCGGTTACGTCGGAAGTCAGGGCCATGCTCTTATGGACGCTCAGGAAAGCAATCCTGGAAATAGTCAGCTTTGTTTGAGCCTGAGCCAAGCTTCCGAGGTGGCGCCGGGGACGCCCACGTGTGACACTTTTGGCGAAAATACCGTGTACACGCGAGCCGATGGGACGATCGTAAACGGCACACGTGGTCCGCTGGGGGCGAATTACGTCAGCAACCCGTATTACAAAACGATCGGAAACTCCATTTACCACTCCCTGCAACTCAGTCTGCGGCATGCCTCCCATCGCTTAACCCTGGAGGCGGGGTACACCTTCAGTAAATCGATTGATGACGCCTCGGACGAGAGGGACGTCGTCCTGAATCCCAACGGCCAGCGTTTGAGCCGGGCGTTGTCTTCTTTCGACATTCCGCAAAGTTTTGAAGTCAGTTACAACCTGCTGCTACCCATCGACCGCCTGGGCGGGAACGGCTGGCGAGGCCTTACGGGAGGATGGCGGTTGGCGGGCATCACTCGATTCACTAGCGGTCTGCCTGTGCAACTAGTCGAATCCGGCGACGACCACTCATTCGTTGGAGAGTTTTTCGGGTACCTCGATACTCCTGTATACAACGGCGCCCCCCTGCACTTGACTGACCCCAGATTGGGCAAACACTACTTTTTCGACCCCTCGGCGTTCAGTCTCGAACAAAAGGGCTTTTTGAATACTTCCAACAGACGCTTCTTTCACGGACCCGGGATCGACAACTTCGATCTATCCCTGCTGAAAGACACCAGAATCTCGGAGCGCGTCAGTGCTCAGTTCCGGGCAGAGTTTTTCAACGTGTTCAACCATGCTCAATTCCTCAATCCAACCGGGAACATCGACTCCAGTTCCTTCGGTCAGGTCCTTACCGCGCGTGATCCGCGAATTGGCCAGTTGGCGTTGAAGATTCTTTTCTGAGCACGCAGCTGCCTGCGTGTGACCATGAGTTGTCATCGAGCAGCCTCGGGACAGGAGGTGTCGGTGCCGCAGATATGTCGAGACTCAAGGCAAGGACATTGTGGCCGGCAGGACCTGCGAAAGGTCCTGTTGGTCGCTCTATGTTTGACCACCCCGCCACTTTGCCCTGCCCAGCACGTCGCGGATCTCTCTGAGGAGGCGCGGCGCTTCGTTCGTGTTGATGACCCGGTAATCGCGCTGACGCATGTGCGCGTGATCGACGGCACCGGGGCTGCGGCCCGGGACGACCAAACCGTACTAATTGACCATGGGCGGATTGCGTCTGTGCGAAGTTCGGCTCAGACATCGTTGCCGGAAAACGCCAAGGTTCTCAACCTGGTGGGGTTTACTGTCCTTCCTGGACTCGTCGGAATGCACGAGCATATGTTCTATCCTTCGGGTGGCCCAATGGCGGCAAGTGGGGGCGCGCTCTGGTACACCGAGCTGGGTTTTAGCGCACCGCGTCTTTATCTGGCTTGCGGTGTCACCACCATTCGCACAGCCGGATCGATGGAGCCATATGCAGATCTGACCCTCAAGAAATGGATCGATGATGGTCGATTGGTCGGTCCAAGGATGCATATAACGGGCCCTTACCTGGAGAACTCCACAACCTATCCGCAAATGCATGACCTCACGGGTCCAGACGACGCCCGCAGAACAGTGGAGTACTGGGCGGATGAGGGAGTAACTTCCTTTAAGGGGTACCGCCACATCACGCGAGCGGAGCTGGCTGCGGCGATCGAGGCAGCTCATAAACGCGGCTTGAAAGTGACGGGGCATCTTTGTGCTGTGGGCTTTCGTGAGGCTGCGGCCCTTGGAATCGATGACCTCGAGCACGGGTTGCTGGTGGACACAGAGTTCGTACCAAAGAAGCAGCCTGATGTGTGCCCGTCGTATGAAGAAACCAACCTGTCACTATCCAACCTCGACCTTTCCAGCGCGCCGGTTCGGGACATGATTAGAGATCTCGTAAGCCATCATGTCGCTGTTACCTCCACGCTTTCAGTTTTCGAAAGCTCCCTGCCGAATCGGCCACCACTCTCGCAACGCGTACTCGACGCAATGTTGCCGGAATTGCGCGTCGAATACCTGGCAACACGTGATGGTCTCATCGCCGGAGCTGAAAAGGATGGTGGGGTCAGCACTCGGTTGTTCGAAAAGGAGATGCAGTTCGAGCACGATTTTGCAAAATCCGGCGGCTTGCTGATTGCCGGCGAGGATCCAACCGGAAATGGCGGGAGTCTACCCGGATTCGGTGACCAGCGCGAGCTTGAATTGCTCGTGGAGGCTGGCTTTACTCCGGTTGAGGCGATTCAGATCTATAGCGCGAACGGCGCAAGTTGGTTGGGAGAGTCGGACCGAATCGGTACAGTCGCGCCGAACAGACTGGCGGATCTCGTTGTGGTTCGTGGTGACCCGGCAACGCGCATCTCAGATATCGAAAACGTGGACATGGTTTTCAAGGATGGCGTCGGATACGACTCCGCAAAGCTGATCCAGTCGGTACGGGGCGCCGTTGGATTGCACTGACCCCTATGGGCGCTCCCCTGGCTGCCTAACGCAACATGAAGCTGTTGCCATCCAAGATTTGCGACTGGCTCATTGGAACTGCTAAATCATTGAAAATAAATTGGCGGAAGCGAGTGGGGGTCGAACCCACCGGCGACGGGGTCACCCGCCGCCCGCCGGTTTTGAAGATCACCTAGTGCGTTCTGCCGCGTTATGAAAATCCTCTGAACATGGAACTATCACGTTTTTATCACAGCAGTTTCCGAGGCCCAAAAGAACTCAACATTTAGCAAAGCGTGCTCGTCAGCTCAGAGTCGCCCGAAACGCTTTCCGAATAGCACTTCGTGCGCCAGCAATCCGGTGCATTCTGACTATTGATCCGTCCCCACCGCAACAGATAGCGGTGTGATGGGCGCACTTGTTACTGTGCAACTACTGCAGTCTTACTACAGTCGTTAACAGCAACGAAGGATCAATGCCGCGTTTAGCATCTGGGAAGCCAACAGTTTGTGTGCAGCATCAAAGGTCCGCTTTCTAAGCGGCGGCCCGAGAAGTAGCGGACCGTACGGGCACGTGTGCATCCGGCAAATCGAATTCCCGTCCGCAGTCGAAGCAGACCTTGTATGTGCGGTGTTTGATGGTGAACACACGACTGAGGTGACGGTGCCGGCAGCCGAAGGTAAACTGGAAAATCCAAAGTAGTGGTTTCATAAATCCTGTGCGCGCTGGCGGCGTTCGCAACTTCCGTTGGCGTCCAACCATTCGAGTAGAGAGCGAACGCTGGCCCGAGCCAGGGCAATCGCGCAATCTGCGGCCCCATAGTAAATGTTGATCGTGTCGCCGTCGGCGTCCATCGTGTATCCACATGGGAATACGACATCGTCCACGTCGCCGTGGCGTTCGTAGGATGCCTCCGGGCCAAAGATCCACGAATCTCCTCGCAGCAAGCACTTTTCTGGGTTCTCCAGATCGAAAAGAGCCAGGCCCAATCGATACAAACAGCCGGAAGGCGTGTGCCGCACTCCGTGGTAGAACACGAGCCATCCTCGGGAAGTCTCGATGGGCGGCGGCGACAACCCGATCTTGTTTGCATCCCACCAGGCGCCACGGCGAGCTTCCAGCATGAGCCTGTGCCGGCCCCAATAGCGCAGGTCGGGAGAGTAGGAAATCCACATGTGCGCCCCAAGCGTGGTCATGGGACGATGAATCAGCGCCCAGCATCCGTCTATTCTCCGAGGAAGAAGCGCAGAGTCTTTGTCATCGGGCGGCATGATTACGCCGTAGCGTTCAAAACTGCGGAAGTCTTTCGTCAGCGCCAGAGATACGCCGGGGCCACCACGCGAATAAGAAGTGTAAGTGATGACGTATTGCTGTAGTTCGGGGACGAACGTGATGCGAGGATCTTCAATGCCCCAAATCTCTTCCGGATAGTTCTTCGGGTCGGGCATCAACGTGGGCTCATCGTCGACATGCCATCCATCGACGCCATTGCGGGAGCGCGCGGCGCAAAGATGCGACAGGCCGCGTCGATCTTCCACCCGGCAAAGCAGCAGGGTCGTGCCGTCCGCGAGCAACGTTGCGCCCGCGTTGAACACACTATTGATGGGGTATGGCCAATCCTTCTTCGTCAGGATCGGGTTCGTCGGATGGCGAAGAAGCAGTGGCTCAAAGCGTGTACTGAGAAGGCTCATAGATTTTTCTGCGGGCAGGGTCATGACGGGATTTCCATTTGGTCCGGCTCTTGCAACGAGCGCATTTCCAGCAGCGCCATCAAAAAAGATAGCGTCGATTCTGCTCCCTGGTTCTCATTGGCGCGGTCGGGATGCAGTCCGTCCCGGCAGCCGCCGGTTGCGGAATCATACAGAGGTAGTTGCAGATCGTTGTCGCCAAGGAACCAGTTGAAAGCCGACCAGGCTTCGTTTCGCCAGCGGCTGTCACCAGTTACGCGGTACGCCTGCCGACAAGCCGAAACCATGCCAGCGGCTTCGAGCGGCTGTTGATCGAATCGGGCCTTCTCACCATCCTGGTGATAGAAACCTTGCGAACCGATCGGAACAAAGTGGCGATTGATTTCGCAGTGTTGCGTGGTTGACAGCCAATCCAGTGATTCCAGGCCGGCGGAAACCATCCGCTCATCCGAGCAGGCCGAACCCACAGCCAGCATCGCCTGGGGTAGTCTCGCGTTGCCGTACGCCACAACATCCTCGAACCATTTCCAATCCGGCCTTCGAATTGACTCATACATTTCGAACAGCCGCCGGCCGAGGGCAGATCGTACTTTTTGCGCGTCGCGATCCCCGGGATACGAATTGAGGTATTCCTGAATTCCGAGCAGAGTGTAGGCCCAGGCTCGCGGACTGCTGAATTCCACCGCCACAGGGAGAGAAAACTCGAACAAACGCCCTGCGGCTCCTCTCAACCCTTGATCGCCGGGTCGCCCCAAAACCGTTCCCAGCGCCCACAAGGCGCGCCCGTGACAGTCTTCAGACCCCTCAGTTTCGCTCCACCGGCGATCGTAGCCGAGAAAGTTCCTGAACCTGCCCGTCGCTGGAATAAAAGCATGTTGCAGGAACGCCAGATACCTGATAGCCAGGTCTCGGGTCGCCGGACCTGAGACAGCCGAGTCACATCTCGCAAGTTGTTCGTTACCCGGTTGCTCGATGCCCGGTTGCTCGAGTTGCACCGTGAAGATGAGTGCACGGGCGTTGTCATCGGTGGTGTAGCCCTCCTCGCGATTCGGGATCGTGAATATCGAGTGCTGCAGGATTCCAGCGTCATCGGTCAGCCGATGAAAATGATCCAGTTTCAACTCAGGCAACTGATCCAGCGATTTCTTCGCAACACGAGCCGCGAACTGAACTTTTGGAGACTCCATTCGGTCGCTGCGCACCCGCGCGAAGCTTCCCATGTAGCCCTGCGCTACTCTTTTCCAGACCATTTCCCGCGCGAACGTGTAGGCGCGCTTCCGCATGGCATGGCGTATGGCGGGCGTATCCAGGAGTTCGATCGTCTTTTGTGCGATGGCTCCGGGATTCTGGAAGGGCACCAGGGCGCCGCGGCGATCGTCCAACAACTCAATCGCGTGCCAATAGGGAGTCGAGATGATCGCCTTGCCCGCGCCTAGGGCATACGCAAGCGTTCCCGAAACCACCTGCTCCTCATGGCGGTAGGGAGTGATGTAAATGTCCGCTGCGCCAATGAACTCAACCATCTCCTCGGGACTGACAAAACGGTTGTGGAAGATCACTTGCGCTTCTACTCCCATCTTCTTCGCCAGGGCCTGCAAACTGGCTCGGTACTTGTCTCCTTCGCGGCGGAGAATATGAGGGTGGGTCGCGCCTGCAACGATGTAAGCAACATTACTGTGTTTGGACAAAATCTGCGGCAACGCCTGAATAACGTTCTCGATCCCCTTGTTCGGCGAGAGCAGGCCGAATGTGACCAGAACCGCTTTCCCTTCCACGCCGAAGCGGTCCTTATAGAAATTTGGATCCAGGAATGGCAGGTCAGGGACGCCGTGCGGAATCATGTCGATCTTGCTGCCAGGCACTTTGAAGATTTCCTGCAGGAACTGGGACGAGAGCTGGCTCATGACGATGAGACGATCCGAAAGCTCTGCAATCTCTTCCATCACCAGCATTTGGTCAGGATTTGGCTCGCGCAGAACTGTGTGCAGCGTAGTTACTACCGGCATTTTCAAGCCGCGCAGCAGATGCAAGATATGGCTTCCGGCGGGACCGCCGAAGATTCCATACTCGTGCTGCAGGCATACCATATCGATGTTGTGGAAATTCAGGAATTCAGCGGCTTCCTGATACGACGTCACATTGTCCTGAGCGAGCGACCATCGCACCCGGGAGGGATAGTCATATCCTTCTTCCGTGTCGTTGACCGGGAGCGCCAACAGTCGAGCTGATCCGCACTCCGTCGATATGGCTGCGCACAGATCCGTGGTAAAGGTGGCGATCCCACAATGTCGCGGAAGATAATTGCCGATCACCGCGATCCGACTGGGGAGCGATGGCTTCCCCTGCGATCGTGCGCGCACCGCTGCCGCTTCGTCTCGTAACGCTGGACGCGCACTCACCACTTCCAAGGCGCCCTTGGGAAACACCGTATTCAGTAGCGACATTTGTTCCTAATCTGGTGAGAACATGGGCCGAAGAAAGCCATCTTCCCGATCGTTCTCCAGCGAATCACCGGCGCTTTGAGACCAAGGTGGCTGATCTAGACACTTTGGGCTCTTGGTTTGTGTTTGCATCCTGGGATGGATTTACCTCACTTCAGTATGCAACGGGAGTGAACTTGCGGACTGGTCAAAATTGACCATTCGCGCTGGTGGCGTCACACCGCACAGATGCGGAATTCTCACTCCACTAGGCCGTAACCTGCACGGGCACTAACTCCGGCATGCAACGGGAGTTTTGGATGGCCTTGACCGCGTCTTCGGCCGTGAATCTTCCCATCATCAGTGCCAGCTTGCGGTTGGTTGTCATCTGGACGGGAGTCCGATCAATCCGCTGCACGTAGGCAGGAGCGCGATCACCGCCATGATTCACTCTTACAACAAATTTGATGTTTGTCATGATTTCTCCTGTGCACTCGCGGTGAGAGAACAAACGGAAGGCGAGATACGCCGCCTCCCGTTCCTTCACCAACTGCCGATATTTAGGCGGCCTTGCCGTGGGCCTTGGCTTCGAGGGTCTTCTCGCTGCCAACATTTACCTTGATCTGCTTGGGCTTGGCTTCAGCCTTCTTGGCAAGGTTGATCTTCAGCACGCCCTTGTCATAGTGGGCGTTCACCTGCCCCGTATCTACCGAACTGGGCAGCGTGAACGAGCGGGTGAAGCTTCCGTACTGCCGCTCGACGCGACGGAAGTTCTCCTCTTTCTCTTCCTTCTCGATCTTGCGCTCGCCATGGACGGTAAGAGTGTTGTTCTCGATGTGGACATCAATGTCTTTTTCGTCGATGCCCGGCACTTCCATCTTCACAACAACGGTGTGCGCGTCTTCGTAGATGTCCACCGGCGGTGCGAAGCTGGTGGTTGTCAAAGCCTCTTCCGGGCCTTCGGGGTTGTACGACTCACGAACGAAGCGGTTTATGCGGTTTTGCATGGTGGCCAGATCACGGAGAGGTTCCCAACGGGTCAATAGCGTCATAGTGCAGTTCCTCCTTCGGGGGAAACTAAGAGGAAAATACTTCAGATGGGCTGACTTAGTTCAGAGGACCTGAATGAGTAAGAAGAGGTAGCTCGCTCATCTACGATGTTAGGCTTCTGTGCAATCGTTGTCAAACTGCGGGGCAGGATACGCTCCGCCAATACGTCGACACTTCTGACTGTTCCTGGCGTTGACCGCCGAGTGTGGCCTCCGCAACTAGAGCTGCACTTTCCCGTTGTGGCCGTTGCCCTTGCTGATGTCTTGCCCGTGGCCATTGCTGTTGCCGTACAGTACTTCGGTGACATGCGCGGTTGTCCTGATCCGGTTCATCTGTTCGTAAATGTATTGGCGCAGGTCGGCAACATCCAGCACACGGCTCCCATTGTTGAGGCGCGCGTAAGTCAGGTCTTCTCGTAAACCTTCAAGCACGGATAGCGCAATTTGCCTTTCGTTTGTGTACATAACAAACTCCACTGCGAGCAGCGCTTAGACGATTCTAGAATGCCTAATTTATGCACCACAAACTGTGCAATTTTGATCACTTTCTGAATTTCGTTCACTCGTTGGCGTCTCGAGACTACATCCCCTCGTAGCCCTCATACGGAGACTCCCGCACTACGCCGGCTTCTTGGGGCTTAGTTTGATCGGGTGGCCGATGCGGTTGTACCTCGAGGTGAATGGAGTGGTCACAATTGAACATCTTTTTGCCGAGCAACGCTGCATGATGTAGCCATGATAGCCAAGCGCGAACAAGCCCTGGCGGTTCGTTGTCCCACATGTGGCGCCAAGCCCGGAGAGAAATGTGAACTTAGCACTGGCCTGCCCCGCACAGAGCCGCATCGAGATCGGCGCTTAGCGGCCTCGGAAAAGTAAAGAGGAGAGAACATCAGGCGACCGCGGGCTGTTCAAGCCGGGATGCAAGGCGGTCGAAGACTTCGTTTATTACGGGAAATCAGCGCTCACCCTCTGGCCCATTCCGCACTGCGTTGGTACGTCTGGCGCGCTTCGGCGCTGTCAAGGTAGCAGCTCTCTTGCATATGCCGCGAATGGGCAGAAACGCTTACGTACGGCACGCCGAGGAAGCGCCTGGCAACTATTTCAGTTACCTCCAGGCCATTGAACTGTTGTTGCTTTACCTTCGCTAGAATCCGCTTCAAAGCGTTCTGGACCTTGGCGGCTCCGATAGAGCCAAAGAACATCACTTTGATTTCTGGCGCCATGAAGAAGAAATTCCATCCCGCAGCGTGGATCTTGCGATCAAAAGCGAAGCTGTCCAGGACCTGGAGTAGACTCCATTCCCCCGAACATGGTTCGCTCTCCAGCCCGAGAAGTTGCGTGATCCCAGGCCATTCCTTCATCAGAATCGCGCCGACTTGAATCATTGGTGGCATCTCTCCCCTGATCAGTACTGGTGTGATTGTCCGTTCTTTCGCAATCTCATTGTGAGGTCGGGGGCACAGCAGAACTGCTCGAAAGTGACCACTTTTGCTGAAAGTTACCGCGCAAGGGAAGGCATTGCGAAATGAGGACGCGCGCCGGATTCCTGTGGATTCGTCCCTATCGGGGACTATACTTTGCAGAGGATGAGACTCGTGTCGGCAGCCAAGAAAAACGGCGGTTTCGACCCCAGCACCTTCCTGGCGACGATTGGGGATGGCAGGAAGATTCTGTCGGTTCCGAAGAAGCAAGTCATTTTTGCGCAAGGGGACGGAGCGGACGCTGTTTTCTACGTTCAGAAAGGCAAAGTGAGGCTCAGCGTCGTATCCAAGATCGGCAAGGAAGCGACGATTGCGATCGTGAGCGAAGGGAACTTCTTCGGGGAAGGTTCATTGGCAGGTCAACTCCTGCGAATGGGTTCCGCGGCTGCCATGACCGATTGCGAGATTCTGCGGGTGGAGAAGAGGGCAATGATGGATGCACTCCACCGCGAACCTGCTTTCTCTGAAATGTTCGTAGCGTATCTGCTGGCGCGCAACATCCGCTACGAAGAGGACCTGGTCGACCAACTATTCAACTCCAGCGAAAAGAGATTGGCCCGCGTTCTTCTATTGCTCGCTCACTTTGGCAAGGACGGCATTCCTGAAACCGTGGTCCCCAAGATGAGCCAGGAAACGCTGGCCGAGATGGTTGGGACAACCCGCTCGCGGGTCAGCTTCTTTATGAACCGATTCAGGAAGCTGGGATTTATTCACTACGCCGGTGGCTCAGAAGGCGCGCTGCAGGTTCACAGCTCGCTGCTTAATGTAGTTCTGCACGATTGAGAGCCTCCACGAAAGCGGTGGTCAGGTGGCGAAGGTCGATCGCATCCGCAGGGTCCCATTCCATCGGCAACACATGACGGGCGCGTGCCGGCTCAGTCGCTTGGTCTTGCCGGTAGCCGCACGAGAGGCAAATCGCTCCTACCTGCCTGATGTCAGTCTCCTTCGAGATTGCATTCTCGCGAACTGCAAGCGACGCTGAAACCACCGGCCCATGACACTTGTCACACGAATACGCGGAGAGGTGAAGGTATTGTTTTCTCATGGTGTCGCCCCGATCAAGAAACTCGTGACAACTCAGATCCCTTTTACATACTGGTCTTTAGCCACGGGAACATCTGTTCACTATTGCTCGGTTCGTCCGACTCTCTCCACGCCATAACGTGCAGGCAAATTGTGGTCAAGATTGACCAGTAATCAGCAAGGTAAGACCTGATACTTGATCGTGGTCCATTCTCGACGGCTCGGAGACCATACAGGAGAGATTATGAAACGGCTCAAGATGCTCGCCAGTGTTCTGTTTGTCGCCATGATCTGTCTGCTCGCGGTGCCCGGAGTGGCAGCCGAACGGGCGACTCTACTGCCCGTGGGCGTTAGCTCTTTAGCGGTATTCATAACGCTCGGGTTGCTCTGCCTGGTGGTGGGCCTGGGTCTGCGGGCATTCTCGAAGCCGCCTACCGACTTGAGCATCAACCAGACCAAAAAGTAACTCAAGCAGGCTTGTTAGACCATTCCGAACATCCCCGTTAAGCCTTGCGCGAAGCTTGCAGACAGTTCCCTGCCTGTTTCCTGAAGCCTTTAAGCTGGTTTGAGCGCCTTGCCGCACTCCAGGCAACAGGTTTCGTAGCGCGGCGTGATGAGTCCACAGAATGGACACATCCGCTGGGACGCGAAATCGCCGCCGTGTGCCTCCATTCCAAGCATCTTCCTTAGCGAAGCAGCTATGAAAGCACGCAGACTGCGAACACCGACAAGGATGGGATGCAAGACGGGATCCATAGTCAAATTCCCCCGTTTCTCTAGATCGTTCCCGAGGACGGCGCCCAATGGTTACATGCGGCGCAAGCGACAACAATTGATGCCGAAGCGTGCCCAGAGGCCAGTCTTCCTAACCTGACAAGGTCACAATGACAGGTCAATCCTGGCAATTCTGTGCAAGATTGCTCGTTTTGCGGACCGATGCACCAGTCGTAGCCACCCGACACAAGGGTCGTATGAGGAGCACAACAGGCGCGAGCCGAAAGCGGCCCGCGCCCATCGTTAACTGTGAATGGCCGAGCTACAGTGCGACGCTGAGCGCAATGTTCACGCCTGGATAGCTCGGGTTACACAGGTAATACACGCCATCAATTTCGACAACAAAAACATCTTGGGTGTAGAGCCAGTTGCTGGGCCATGGATCAACGAATCCGAACCAGTAGCCGCCGTATTGGAAGCGGCGATCTCTGCGGTAGTCGTTCTCGCTGACACGAAATCTGTGCTCCCGCCCGAAGTTGGCCCGGAAGCGGTCGTCGGGGATGCGGTTACCATGGTTACCACCGGCACGCTGCTCCTGTTGGTCAGGCTTTGCCTGCTGTGGGCGTTGCTCCGGCTGCTTTGCGTTTTTCTCTTCCTGCTTACTGTTCTTGTCTTGCTGTTGCGCGTTCTTTTCTTCCTGCTTGGTGTTCTTCTCCTGCTGCGGCGCGGTTCTCTCCTCTTGCCTGGCGTTCTTCTCCTCCGGCTTGGCGCTCTTCTCTGCCTGCTTTTCGGGTTTAGCTTGTTCCGCTTTTTTCTCGTTTTCCTGAGCGGGCTTGGCTTTGTTTTCTTCTTGCTGGTCGCGCTGCTCCTGCTGGGCGTACGCCGGAACAGCAGCTCCGAGGGCCAGAGACAAAACTGCTGTGCTGAAAAGTCCAACTCGTTTCATGTGTTGCCTCCATTTGTATCGAATCTTAGGTAGCTTTTGTTAAACTGGGATCTCCTCGGCTGAAACCGAAGTTGTCGCTACACCGCTTACGTGCCGATGTGAATCCGGGAAAGAGAATGAAACAGCCCAAAAACATTCATGATCCACAGAACCACGGCAATCACCACGACGCCATTCAAAATTGATTTGATGGTTCCCTGCATGGGGATGAAGCGATTCACCAGCCACAGGAGGACACCCACCACGATCAGAACTTCAAGCAGTTGAATTAAAGGCATGATCTTTGACCTTCCTTGTTTCGTCGGCTAAATCTCACCAGCTAAGTTGCGCGGGCTAACGCCTCTCATCGGCCTGGAGGCGCTGCCTTGATTTCGATTCTCCGGAATGCTTAGAGTCAAATCGTGTTCACCGCAAGGTTTGGCGGCACACACGGATGAAGAGCTGATTGGCTCGTAGTCGCCCGCCGTGAACTGATCGGGCCACCGACAGCAGCTTAAGAATGAGAAGCGCGACTCAAAGGTCGCGGCTCGGACCCACAGTCAGTACAAGAAGAATGACAGGTCCGAAGTTGTGCGTCTGAGCAAGATAGCTCACATGTGAAGTAGAAGTAAAAGTAGCGATCAGACGGTAAGATCAAATCCCGGACACCTTACCGCGCATGATGGGGAATCGTCCCGGCGGACGTCCCGAGAAGGCTACTTCCGGCAATTCTGTGCAAACTTGCTCGTCTTTCGGACAGATGCGTAGGTCGCAGCCAAACGACAAACGGATAGCATGAGGCACACAACATTAAAGTGAGCAATTCAGACCAGCTATTCCTCGCTGCCGGGGCGATCATGATGCTAGAGACGAGCACTTCTTCTCTCTCTTTCAGGTCCTCTGAACTAAGTCAGCCATCTGAAGTCCTCTCCTCTTAGTTCTGCAAATCCGAAAGGGACAATTCATGAAAAAAGCAATGACAGTGCTGTTGATGAGCGCCCTGGGCCTGGTGGGAACTTACGCGTGGGCAGGCTCGGCCCGTGAAGACTCGGTCGCACGCCTGGATTCCTCCGTCGATGTTCTGCACGCCATCATGGCGACTCCAGACAAAGGCATCCCAGAGGAAGTGTTGAGCAATGCGAAGTGCATTCTCGTCGTACCAAACTTGATTAAGGGTGGATTCATCTTTGGCGGCAAGCACGGACGCGGTGTGGCGACGTGCCGTACCGCTGAAGGCTGGAGCGCTCCCGCATTCGTGTCGGTGGGCGGTGGAAGTTGGGGATTACAAATCGGAGTCGAGGACGTGGACCTGGTCATGCTGGTCATGAACGACCAGGGTTTTCAGCATCTTCTCTCCAGCAAGTTCGAACTCACCGGTGAAGGATCAGTCGCAGCGGGCCCAGTTGGCCGTCACGCTTCCGCCGGAACTGACTGGAAGATGAACACTGAAGTGCTGACCTACTCGCGCTCGAAGGGCGTGTTCGCCGGCCTGACGCTGGAAGGGGCGGTCGTGGAGCAGGATAACGACTCCACTCGCGCGATTTACGGCAAGCACATGATGTTTCGCAACATCCTTTCTGGTAAAGCGACGACTCCCCGAAGCGCAGATTCATTCCTGAAAGCTGTGTCCGAGGCAGGCCAACAGGCCAAGATTGCCGAAGCAAAAGAAGACCAGAAGTAATTGCATCAGGAAGATGGCAGCGACTTTCGTGGCTGACCGGAGCTGCATCCTGGCTCCGGTCAGAGCTACAAAAAATATGGACAGTTTGTCATCACGATGTGGCCCCTATCTTCCCGTCGCAGAAGGCGGACAACATGAAAGCTGGTTTCCAGAAATATCTTTGGGCACAAGTAGCTTGTCTTAGTCTCGGCACGATTTTGGCCTTCGGTCAGTCCTCCGGCTTTGCGCAAAATCTCGAGGCCTGCAAGGCCGGCCGTGCAGCCTGTGATCAGTCCAAGTTGAGCGCCGCGCAGTCAACAGACGTCGCCCTGACCAGCCACGGGCGAAACGTTGTGAACTGCCGGAACGGCTACGACTCCTGTGACCGTTCAAAGCTGACGGAACCGGAGACGATTGCGTTGGCCGTGGCCGATCACCAGCGGAATGTGACCGACTGCAACGACGGGATGCAGTCCTGCGACCGCTCCAAACTGACCCCGTCTGAAGCCCGCGAGATGGCCGTAGGGCAGCAACAGCGCAATCTCGCCGCCTGCAAGGATGGAACGGGCGCCTGCGATCGCTCCAAACTGACTCCGGCGGAAACCGAGGGAGTGAACAGCGCCAGGCGCGAGCTCAATGCATCCGACTGTGAGAATGGCTCTGGACTATGTGACCATGCCCAGTTGACTGCTTCGCAAACCCAGGAAACGGCCGCTGCGCAACACCGGCGCAACGCCCAGAATTGCGAGAACGGCTGGGACGAGTGCGACCACTCCCAACTTACTCCGTTGGAAGCGAAACAAACAGCTGACTCAGAACACCAGCACAACCTCTCCGCCTGTAAGGACAGCGAGGCAACCTGTGACTACGCCAAACTGACTCCCGCAGAAGCCAAGATCCTGGTCGATGCCGAGCATAAGCGGAACTACGCGGCTTGTCTGAAAGGGTACGGCTATTGCGATCCGTCCCGGCTCACGGTTGAGGAGGCTCGCACGATCCACCCTGACAACTGATCCTCCAGAGCGGGAGGAAACGTTCCTTGTGCAGGAGCTTATGATTCAACGAGAGTGTCCACACTGCAGTAGCGAACTGGTGAGAGCCAGGCGCGCCGATCAGCAATCGATGCCAGTAATGGCACACGTTGCATCTCCTGGCTGGCGTTGCCACGTTTGCGGAGGCGAGTTCACCACAGAGCAAATCCGCGATAGCAAAAAGGCTAAATCCACGGCAATCCGCACGTATAGGCTTGCCGGTCGATCCGCGTGCGGCATGGCTTCCCCAAAGTGAGGTAGCGCAAACTCGCAACCTTGGTTTTTGAGGAAGATTGGTCTGGCGGCACGGGATATTCATCCCGTTTTCAATTTTCGGCCCGGCGTCGATGCTGCACCGGCCGCTCTTAAAGTGAAGGGAATCCGTCGATCTGCGGTTCAAGCCCGTGCTTCGCGACAACTTTAGTCGCGGAAGTGTTGAGGGAATTCATTTGTTAAACCGATGTCTGTCATAGCGAAGCTTTGAAAGCCCAGTTTCAGCGCCGGGGAATCAGCTTGCAGGCGGTAGTCGTTTTTCGTTGAGATTCACAAACAGCGGGTCCACAAACGGTTCATGAGTTCACCCTGACGTAATGAACGCTCGTTGCACAAGGGGCGGTGGACCGTATCACACGCGCCCGTAAGGTCGTCGGCGATCAGAATGCATTCGACATTTGCCGATTCACCTGCCACTGATATGGCCACAGGATAGATTCGTCACAAATCACACTGGCCTTCTGCGGGTGATCTTGAACGTGAAGGCGTAGTCACACGGTTTGCTCTTTGGAGTTTCCACTGCAAGCCCCTCCTTTGTCATCTCCCACTTCAGGTCCTTTCCGTCGCCGAGCATGGTGATCGAAACGATTTCATTCGGATACAACCCAGCCCAAGTTCGCCCTCGGGGCGCGAGACTCTTGATCACCGCCTTCTCGCCTGGCCAATCGAGCGCAATGGCATACAGAACGTCGGGTTTAGCGGTGAAACGGATGTCTTGCGCCGTGTATTTCATATCGTTGCTCTCGTTAAACGAGCCGGCTTTTTCAAGCTGAGTCGGTCCTTCTGCCGCAATCAGCCACGGAGTAGTGTCGTAGATCGCTTCGCCGTTGATCTTCAGCCACTCGCCGAGTCCGCGGAGCCGATCCTTGGCCTCGTCTGGGATGGTACCGTCCGGCTTCGGACCCACGTTAAGCAGCAAGTAGCCGTTCTTGCTGACACGATCCACGAGGTTGTCCACCAAGTTATCGACAGACTTGAAACCGGAAGCAGGACAATATCCCCAAGACCCCTGATCATCGACAGTGGAGTCTGTGATCCAATCGTTGTAGGTTAGTTCGCGTTCCTGACCGAGTTCCAAATCAAGAATGCCGACCATGGGGACGAGGTTATGCTTCTTGTAGGTCACTACCACGTCCTTTTTTCTCTGCGCTGCTTTGTTGTAGTAATAGGCCAGGACGTCCTTCTTGTAGCTTTCATGCGCCAGTTCCAAACCGAAATCGAACCAAATCAGGTCAGGATCGTAGTTATCGATGACTTCGATGATTTTGCCTTGCCACCGGTCGAGGTGCTCCTTGGTAGGCAGAGCATAGGGTTCGTGTATGAACCCATACAAACCTGAGTAGCGAGGATCGGAGCTGTCCAAACGCTTGTCAGTGGTTGGAAAAAAGAACCAGTTTTCCATGTGATGAAAAGCGGTGACAAACTTCATGCCCTGGCCCTTGATTGATTTTGAAAGTTCGCCCACAATGTCTCTCTTGGGGCCCATCTTCGCGGCGTTCCACTCCGAGTACTTTGTATTCCACATCGAGAACCCGTCGTGGTGCTCGGCGACGGGGCCGGCAAACCGGGCACCTGCACTCTTGAACAGCTCTGCCCACTCGTCGGCGTTGAACTTTTCCCCGGTAAACTTAGGAATCAGATCCTTATAGCCGAACTTCTCCAAAGGACCATAGGTCTCCTCCCAATGTTTCCGCTCCGGCGAATCGGGTTGCCAGTAAACCTTATTGACGTACCAGGTAACGTTCTTGCCGACTCCGTGTACAGCATAAACGCCCCAGTGGGTGTAGATTCCGAACTTGCTGTCTCTCAGCCATTGCGGTGAGGGCAGGGTTCTCAGGGAATTCCAGGTAGGTTGAAATTCACCGGAATTCCTATTCCGGCCAGTCTTCTTCGCGGCGGCATTCTCGACTAACGGGAGTGGACTATTTGCGAGCAGGGATCCTGCTGAAATGGCACAGCCAGCGGTCAATAGACGTCGCCTTGTGAGGCTCATTGGTTCGATTTCCCCCTTATCGCCGAACACTACGAAGAGTCGCCATTGGTTCAGCCACTTATCGCACAGGATGGTAGTAGCGCTGGCCTCGAGTGTCAAGGCTTTTTCGCCGAGCGAGCAGAGGGTTCGATTGCACCCATCTTTCACGCGCGAAGCAGAGAAAGGCGAGCTCTCGAATAGTTGGTCCGTCCATTGGACACTGATTAGGTCGTCGTTAAGCCGTTTTGAAAAATGCAAGCTAGAGCGTGAACGCTACTTTGCAACTGCAAACTCGACAGTCGTTGGCCTCGACGATTCCATCGCCAGCCATACGACAAGGTCACTGCCTTCCAGGTGGGGCACAAATCCGTAGCGGAAATTCGCTCCACGGGAGACTGGCTTGCCGTCGATACTCAGTTTTGGTTCCGCATCTCCCCAGTTTTGTACGACAAACGCCGGGTTCAGCAACGGCGAGTCGGAACTTGCTTTGAGCAGAAACCGGACCTGGGAAGCCGACGAGTGAGATTCACGAACGATGACGAATGCACGCTGCGTCGGGTCGTAACCCTGGTTCTGAAATCCCGACCCGACGAGCTCCACGCTCGGCGGAGAGAGCCAGGATTTCGCCAACGGAACAAGCTCTGCGGCAGTCTTCGTGGTCAGTCCATGCAGCAGAATCTTCGTCATCGAGTTTCCGGTCTGGGTGTACGGATCCCAATAGATATGTGACAACGACGAATGGGACGGCCGGTCCGGAGCCACTGCGGAAATCCCGCTCGATCTTACCTGCGCCACCGGCCAGTGGTTCCACCACTCGAACATCGAGTAGGTCACCTCTCCGGTATACAGCTGCATAGAGGAATTTGCCGGCGAAACGATCTGGAATGGTTTCCAGTTCGACTTGAGATTCACCACTTGAATGTTGGGGTGCTCCGGCCTATCCATGTTTTTCAGAGGAGGACCTTTTTCCCAGGAATAAACCGCCGTTTCCCCCTTCATGTTGCCGATGGTAAGGGCGTCGGGCCGGATGTTGTCCTCAGGTCGAGTGCCAGCACCATTGATAACGATCGTTTCCTGGAATTCGTGCCAGTTCTTGAAATTCGATGTCCAGAGCACTTGTTTGCGAACCGCCACTCCGTCCGGGTAGATGGTGAAATATTCGTCCGCCCAGTCGGTCCAGCCTGTGGTTGGATCCGGGTTCGCGCACGTGTAGTTCACGACTTCGCAGAGCCCGTATCGCCAATGAACTACCGCACGCGCGTCCGTGTTCTCGATGATGCGGACGTGGGAATACCGGTTCTCTTTGTCGGACATGGGTTCGCAGTCTTCGCCACCCGGACAATCGACCTTGCCGCCTGTTTCCAGGAACTCGTCGGTGTACCACCTGTTATTCTCGGTGACCCAGTCGCCGCCATAGTTCGTGCCTTGCCAGAAGACCATGCGGATGGGAGCCTGATCGAACCGCACTACGACGTCAGAGTTGGGGGCGACGCGGCGCGGCTCGTCCCACATATCGTCGTACTTCAGGGTGGTGTAGAAAGCACCGAATCGCCCGATTCCGGGTGGACCTGACGGCAGAACCGGCCAGGGCAATACATTTCCACTTGGCGGGTGGACATCGGCGTATGCTTTAGCGATCTCCGCTGCCGTCAGGCTGCGGTCGTAGATGCGCAACTCATCGAGAATACCGTCGAACGAATATCGAACCGGAATTTTGGGATGAATCCACTGCGCCGGGAGAACCGGATCGCGAACTCTACCGATGACCAGATCTTCCCGTTCGGCGGGGCTCAGACTTCCCTGCAGAGGCAACTCTCCCACTAAGGCCCCGTCCAGGTAAATCGCCATTCCTTTTGCCGGATCGTAACTACCGGCGACGTGCGACCACTTTTTCAGAGGCAGCTGAGACTTCGAAACCAGACACCACCACTGACCGCCAACTGCGACTTTTAATCCGAAGTGGCCGAAAGAATCGATTCCAAAAAAGTAGCCCGCTTGTTCCTCGCGTCGATGCTCCACGATCGGGACCCAGTTCCATGGATAGGTGTTGACCGCCACCCAGGCGTCCACTGTGACACCTGCAGTCGTTGGTGGGACGCCCTTGTAACTGCGAGTGATGATTGTGGACTCCCCGTCAAATCGCAGGCCATTTCCGGAGACACCACTCACCCAGTGGAACAATCCGCCGATGGCATCATCCGTGCCGCTGACCGAATCATGGGCTACCCGTCCGCTGGTCTCATTGAAAGACCATTCTGCCACCGGACTGTTGGTTTGTGCGGAGATGTAGGTTGGAATAAAGATCAAAAGCGGAACTGTTATCCGCACTATTAGTTTCATGGTCGACCTTTCACGGTTGCTCATTCCGGAGGCACTCGGAATTGGGGGCGACGCGCGCTCAGATCCGGATGGAATAGACCTTGATTGGGTTTGTTTCAAGAATGGCATGCTGTTCATCACCGGAAAGACGGCTAACGTAATCAGCCTCCAAGTTAATCACCGAAGCATAGTCTCCCGCCAAAGTGCATACGGGCCAATCCGAGCCGATCATTAGTCGAGCAGGGCCAAATGCGTCAAGCACAACATCGAGATACGGTTCGAGATCCTGGGCTGTCCATGAATTCCAGTCCGCCTCGGTTATGAGCCCAGAAATCTTGCAAACAACATTGGCAAAGCCTGCCAGTCGTTTGAGGTCACGGGCCCAAGGCTCGATTTCCCTGGCTCTAACGGGAGGTTTCGCAATATGGTCCAGCACGAACAATTGGTCTGGAAATCGTTTCACTACATCGCACGCGATGGGAAGATGCCGAGGGAAAAGAAGGAGGTCGTAAGTTAGCCCGAATCGCTTCAACTGACTCAACCCACTAAGAAAGCCCTTTCGTAACATGAACTCGTCATCCGGTTCGTCGTGGACGACGTGTCTGACACCGCGGAATTTCGGGTGTTGAGTAAGCAGCTCAAGCTGCTCAACCGCGCGTGCGCTACAGAGATCAACCCAACCCACCACTGCGCGAATGAAAGGATACTCGTCCGCGAGTTGCAGAAGCCAAGTACTCTCTTCGAAACATTGCCGGGCCTGTACTGCAACCGTGGCACTGACACCAGCATCGTTGATGAGTGGCAACAAGTCGACCGGCAGGTGATCCTTACGGAGCTTGTCCATGCCAGCGGCCATCCATACGTAATCTCGATCGTTATACTTCCAGAAATGCTGGTGGGTATCGATTTTCATCGTAGCCCCAAGTCCCGACCCCGCTAGGCGGTCTGCCTTTCCGAAAAGAATCCGCGTAAGACGAAAGGTTCCGAAGTTGCGTTTATGTTTCTCAGCGACGCTTGACCTCAGGCTCAGCGGAAGATGTAGTACAGAACAGCGACCACCAATGCGAGGACCGTTGCGATTAAGCGTGGGTCCCGCACGCCTTTGAACGGTTCCTGAGTGACGGCGGCCAAGGGGTGGTCCCAGGTCAGGCCATCTACCGATTCGGGCGCAGGTGCCGGCGTGAGGAGGGTGACCACAACATAGATGACGCTACAGATACAAAACATCCACCAGGCTTGCATCATGAAAGGTATGCCCCAGCGATGAGTAACTATCTTCTCCACGCCGAACGCCGGAAGATCCAAGATGAACGCCGTCGCTCCCATTGCAAAGCCGGAAATCAGCGTGTACAGCGAAGCCTGCTTGGTGCCTCGGCGCCACAGCACGCCCCAGAGAAACACGACCGTGATCGGCGGCGCCAAGTCAGCTGCAATGGCATTAATCGCTTCGAAGATGCTCGAATATCGTCCACCTTGAGTTGACCAGGCCATAGCCAGCAGCATGACGACAACTGAACTGACACGGCCAATTGTCACCTGGGCACGGTCGGATGTGCTGGGTCGCAGCCGTGCCACTATATCAACCGCCACAAGGGTTCCAATGCTGTTGAGAGCGGCTGCAACTGCGCTCATTAAGGCCGCTAGAACTGCTGCGGTGATCAGCCCCCGTACTCCTGTCGGAATCAATTGCTCAATGAGCACTGGTAGTGTTTGGTTGCTCTCGCTCCCAATGATGTCGTGAAACAGTACATATGCAATGACGCCAGGCAGCACGAGCAGAAATACAGGCAGAATCTTGAGAAACCCGGCAAAGAGGGGACCCAATTGAGCATCTTCTGAGCTGCGCGCCCCTAACACTCTTTGAACAATAGTTTGGTCTGTGCACCAATACCATATCCCGAGAATCGGGTATCCAAGCAGCACGGCATACCAACTCAGACCTGCGGAGTCGTGCGTGTGTAGCATCGACAGTTGTTCCGGCTTCGTGGCGGCCCTAAACTGTTCCACTGAATGGATCCCGTGCCCAGGCAGTGCCGCCAGAGAGAACGCTAAAATCAACAACGCCCCCAGTATCAGGATCACAGTATTGACGGTCTCAGTGATGACTACGGCTCGCAGACCGCCAAGCACGGTGTAGATTCCGACGACTGTGGAGATGATCACGATCGATGTAACTACATTGATGCCAAAGAAGCGGTGGAAAACTGCTGCACCGGCGTACAAGCTCATCCCAATGTGGATAAATAAGGCTGCGACAATTGCCATGAAAGCTAAGAATGAGCGCGACGCGGGACTGTATCGGCGCTCCAGAAATTCCGGCAAAGTTGCTATGCGGGTTCGAAAATAGAATGGAGCGAACACGAGCGATAAGAGGATAAGCGTGTACGATGCCATCCATTCGAAGTTCCCCCAAACGAGGCCTTCGTTGTAGCCAGACGCAGTAAGCCCAACCAGGTGGATGGTTGAAATATTGGATGCAAAGAGCGCCGCACCGACAAATGGCCAGGACAGTGATCGGCCGGCAAGAAAGAAAACGTTGCCCGTTATTTTGATTCGCCGGACTGACAATAGACCAACGGTCAAAATGCCGAACATGTACGCCAAAATAATCGCTACGTCGAGAGCTGGAATTGTAAGAGTAGGCTGCATCGCAGAGCTCATTCAATAAATCCAAACACGAGCAATTGATCGTTGGCTGACCAGGACGATTGATGTCCACGCGTGATAGTTCGCGACGTTTGGATGGGCCAATGCGAGGGCGAACTCTACCACTCATGAATTCCTAATGTCAAGGATTTCTGGACAAGGTCATATATGTTTGACCCTTTGTATTGGTGGTCTCCCGAAAACCATCAAGATGCGACTTCTCGGCACGACTGAGACGGCTTGACCGATGATGGATCGTGTTTTACAATTCGCCACGGCGTATGGTTGGACCAATACAAACTCTCCGATTAGGCGTGGTGCGAGGAATCCTCTTATGAGAAGAATTCTACTGAATGCTCCGGGCGAGTTTGTCGACGTCATAGTTCCACGCCCGGTGCCTTCCAGTGGGCAGGCCTTGATCCGAGTTCATCGAGTCGGGGTTTGTGGAAGCGATTTTCATGCTCTTGCGGGAAGGCACCCAATCTATACGTACCCACGTGTGCTGGGTCACGAACTTGCCGGCGAAATAGTGGAAGTGCCCGAGAACGCACGAGGACTCCGCCCGGGTGATAGATGCGCCATCGAACCGTACATCAGCTGCGGCCACTGCCGCACTTGCAAAATGGGAAGAACGAACTGCTGCGAGCAGCTTCGCCTGCTCGGTGTACATGTCGACGGAGGCATGCAGGGATTCTTGGGCGTCGCGATCGAGCTATTGCACAAATCGGATTCGCTGTCGCTTGATCAACTCGCGCTTGTCGAGACGTTGGGAATTGGTGCTCATGCCGTTAGGAGAAGCCAGTTGCGGGCAGGTGAAGAGGTACTAGTCGTTGGGGCCGGCCCCATCGGACTAGCGGTGAGTCAGTTCGCCAATGCCATTGGCGCGAAAGTGGCAATCATAGAGATCAACGATTGGCGCAGGCGCTTTGCACAAGAACTGGGTGTAGAAACCCTATCTACTCCGGATGGAAGATTGGCTGACGTAGTATTCGATGCGACGGGTAGTGCCACCTGCATGGCCGATGGGTTGAACTATGTTGCTCCGGGAGGGCGGCTTGTGTTCGTGGGCTTAACGCGTGATCCAGTGCGAATAGATGATGCGCTGCTACATCGGCGTGAAATCACAATTCATGCGAGCCGAAACAGTTGTGGACAGTTTCCATCTATTATCCGCATGCTTGAAGACAAACAGATCGATACCGAGCCTTGGATTACTGATCGACTCACCCTTGACGAAGTGCCTGCGCGGTTCAAAGACCTCTCCGAAAAAGTTGGAATGATGAAAGCGGTTGTGGAAGTACGAGAGAGCGATGGATAGATGCTGCCGGGTTCGAGTTTCAGTATTGCACTCGCGGGTTTGCGGACACCTCAGTACTCGGTGCCCAGAATCGAGTGTTGCGAAGCAGATGCGTTGCGGTTGTTAGCATGGTTGTGAACAGCTGCTCGCACCTCTTCAGCGCGTGACACGTGGTTGCGCAGTTATCCAATGCAAGATTGAGCTTCCTGTGGAATACAGCAATCTTGGACGCACCGGGATGAGGGTCTCCCGGCTGAGCTTCGGGGCTTCGTCTCTTGGCGGTGTTTTCCGTTCTGTCGATGAAAGTGAAGCTATCAAGGCCGTCCACGTGGCGCTCGAATGTGGAATTAATTACTTCGACGTGGCACCGGCGTATGCAGGCACAGTCTCTGAGACTGTTCTGGGGAAAGCATTGGGTGGCGTCCGACGTGATCAGTATTATCTCTCGACGAAAGTGGGCAAGTATACCAAGCCTGGCTCTTACGGCGAGGACACACTCGACTACTCACGGAATCGAATTCGCAAATCGATTGACGAGAGCGCTGAACGCTTGGGCACTGACTATTTCGATCTGATTCACATCCACGATATCGAATACCAAGGGCGAAAGCAGACGGAGTGGGCTCTGACGGAAGGCTACGAGTCTGTACTGGAGTTGAAACAGGAAGGGCGGATAGGCGGTGTCAGCTTCGGAATCTACCCGATAGATCTCTGGGTGAGAATTTTCTCTTCTCTCAACGTCGATGCCGGCCTGGTCCACAATCATTACTGCCTAAACGACACGCGATTGACAGAACTGTTGCCTATTGCCAACGCTAAGGGAATTGGAATTATCAATGGTTCTCCGTTCGGCAGTGCCTTGTTGACAGACCGTGGACCCGCGGATTGGCATCCTGCAGGGGCTCAGGATCGAGCTACTTTCAAAGCGGCGGCCGATTTCTGCCGAAAGCAAGGAACTTCCATCGCGAAAGTGGCACTGCAGTTTGCCAGCCAAAACCCTAAGATTTTGACTACTCTCTTCAGTTCCGCCAGTTCTGAATCAGTACGACGTAACGTTGAATGGCATGAGGAATCGTGTGACCTGGGACTCACTGCAGAGGTGCAAAAGATTCTGGAACCCGTGCGCGACAAACAATGGGAATATTAGCCAGCTGCGGAGAACCCAGGTGGCGGCACGGCTTTGGGAGCCGTGCCTTGAAGCCTTCAGGGGATGGCAGCTCATCAGAATCGGCAAGAGACATATCCGTCAGTGAGTCGCTGTACCAATTGTGTGAATCTCGCTAAAATGAAAACTGCTCTCTGTTTGTTTGTCGAAGAACAAGGTCGCAATTGTTGTCGCGCATATGACAACTTCCGTACAGACTCGGCGCAAGGCACCGGCCGACACCCGGATTACGGCCAAAATACTCGAGAAGATTAAGCGCCTTATCTCGACCGGGGCCGTCGCACCTGGGGGAAAGTTTCCCCCTGAACGTGAACTGGCGAAGGAGTTCGGCGTAAACCGCGCTTCGTTACGTCAGGCCCTCAAAGTACTTGAGATTATGGGCGTGCTCATCCAAAGGGTCGGCGATGGGACGTATCTGAGCGCCAGCGCCGAGTCGACCCTCAAGGAGCCAGTTGATTTTCTCATCCTCCTAGACGACCTTTCCCATCATGAACTGTTCGAGACCCGCATGATTGTCGAACCGGAACTCGCGGCGCGGGCGGCCCAGCGCGCCAGCGCCGAGGACCTGATCGGGCTGCGAAAGGCGATTGTGGCGATGGAGAACTGCCGTACGAACCAAGAGAGGTTGGATGCGGACCTTGCGTTTCACGAATGCATTTTTCGGGCCAGCGGGAATCGTATTTGTCACCTGCTCTTCAAAGTAATCCACCGCAACGTACTGACTAGCATGTCGCAGCTTTCCAAGCGCGTTCCTCTCGAGCGGCCGCTGACCTTTCACAAGCGAATCTATGCGGCAATCCAAGAGCGGAATTCGGAAGAAGCGCGCCGCCAGATGCTGGATCACATTGCCGACACCAAAGCGCTCCTGACGTCAGCGAGCGGGTAATGCCAGGGCCAAAATCTGCCAACGCCGCAATGGCAGGACAAACAAACCTGCATCAAGTTCTCGGTGGATCAAAGGACCATCCAATCTGTCGCTAGCCAATCATTGATCTTTTTTTGCTGCACCCCATCTCTACACAGTATCGCTCGCGGCTCTCCGTCAGGCCTTGATTATCTTCGCCCCAGTGTGTACGATTTGGTCCGTCCATTGTCGCATCAAAATCCATGCGCAGACGAGAATTCTTGAAGCTAAGTGGCGGTGCGACGTTTGCTGCGGCGACCGCCCGTGTTAACCCTGATGCTCTTGCGGCTTTAGCAGCCGGCCAGCCGCGCGAAGCCGGCTGCTTCTACGTTTCACCTTCCGGCAACGACCATCATCCGGGCACTGCAGCATTGCCGTTTGCCACTCTGCAGCGAGCGCAGCAAGCGGTCCGGGAGTCAAAGAGAACTTCTGTTTCCGCCAGGGTCGTGATCCGCGGGGGCACCTATTACCTGAAGAGTTCGCTCGTATTTGGATCTGAAGATTCGGGCAGCGAAGCTCCAGTCATCTACTCCGCTGAACCCGGCGAATCGGTCACCATCAGCGGCGGCCGCAAATTGTCCTGCAACTGGTCGACATACAAGAACGGGATTGCGATGACGCGGGTCCCAGCGGGATTGGAGTTTACTCAGCTCTTCGTTAATGGAAAGCGTAAAATCCGCGCTCGCTACCCAAACTACGATCCCTCCGATCCTGGAAAGTCCGGATACATTTACGCCGCAGGTCCGATCGCGGCAGGCACGCGGAACCCATTCGCCGGGCCGGACGAAGACATGACTTTTTCCACCCAGGCTCCCCGAGGTATCCGCTTCGATCCCGCCACCTTCACAAAACAAAAATGGGCAAATCCTGAGGACGCGGAGATCAACATTTTCCAGGCGGCCTATTGGGGGAACCTGCAATGGAAGATAAAGGGTATAGACTTTGACACCAATTCGATCTGGTTTGGGGACGGCGGTCAGCAGATCGGCGCCAAATGGAGCTATGGTCCGGCGGTTCTTAACCAGCACTCACGGTTCTTCATCGAAAATGTATTCGAGGAATTGGATACGCCCGGGGAGTGGTTTCTCGACAAAAAGAAGAGCATCCTCTACTACTATCCTGAGCCAGAGGCCGATTTGCAGGCCGCTGTGATTGAAGTTCCTGTCCTCGACCAAACCATACGATTTAGCGGCACACAAGAAAATCCCGTTCACAACATTTCCCTGAAAGGTTTCCGCATCGCCCATACTGCGACGACTTACCTCAAGCCCTACGACGTCCCATCCCTAAGCGACTGGGCAATTCACCGCGGCGGCTCCGTTCTCGCAGAGGGAACGCGAAACTGCTCGATCGAGGATTGCTGGTTCGACGCCGTTGGCGGCAACGCCGTGTTCGTCAACAATTACAACCGGGGTTTTTCGGTGATCGGCTGCAAATTCACTCAAACCGGCGATAGCGCCATTTGCTTTGTGGGCGACGTGGAAAAAACTAACGGCACGCAGCGTGCCTTCCCCTACGAATGCCAGGCCAGCAACAATCTCATTCACGACTGCGGCTTCTACGGGAAGCAAATTGCCGGAGTCTACATCTCTCGCGCCAAGCGGATTACGGTGAGTCACAACCTTGTTTTCAATATGCCGCGGGCTGCGGTCTGCATCGGGGATGGAACCTGGGGCGGCCACGTCATCGAGTTCAACCAGACCCACGACACGGTTCGTGAAACCAGCGACCACGGCCCGTTCAATGCGTGGGGACGCGACCGCGGGTGGGCGCTGGCTCAATCCCATGGGCCCTACACCGCGGACCGTAGCTTGGATGTCTGGGAGGCCCTGGTTGATGCCATGGAACCTGTGATCGTCCGCAACAATTTTTTCGACGAGAGATCCGGCTGGGGACTCGACCTCGACGATGGCGCCTCGAACTATGAAATCTACAACAATATTTCGGTCGGCGGCGTCAGCATGAAGTTGCGCGAAGGGGCCTATCGCAAGGTCCATAACAACATCTGGTACTTGTCAAAAGGCGCGCCCTGCTTCCACGTGGGAAACAATTTCAATCACGACCAGTACTTCAACAACATTACGGTGATGGATCCCGGAAATACGAAGTGGCCTGATGGCTTTCCGTGGTGGCCGCAGATGATCTATTCGGTAATCGCTCCGCCGTTGGTGGGACCGTGGCTCGAAAAAATCGATAACAACTGCTTCTATTGGGTGAACGGAGAATTCCAAGCAGTGGTCGATCAGTTACGGTCAGAAGGGGGTAAGCGCAATCCGCAGCGTTACGACCTTGCAGGATGGCAAGAGCTTGGCTTCGACCAGCATTCGGTTTTTGCCGATCCACTTTTTGTCGACCCCAAGAACCACAACTTCCAGGTCAGGCCAGAATCGCCAGCGTTGAAAATAGGCTTCAAGAACTTCGAAATGGGCAAGTGGGGATTGACGGACAAATTCCCCGAGCAATGGCGCGAGCCGAAAAGCTAGCACCGTGTACACAGTGGGGAGGACCTATGAAGAAAATTATGGTGGCAACACTCGCCGTCGCGACCGCAGTTTGTGCCGCAGGACTCTACTCTCACAGTCAGGCCTCGCATGTTCGGCGCGTCGGTATGGTCATCGGAATCAAATCTGACCAGATAAGCGCCTACGAGGCTTTGCACGCCGCTTCGAACGCCGGAGTTCGTGATTTGCTGACAAAATACCACATGCACAACTTCTCAATTTTTATTCATCAACTCGACGACGGGAAGTACTACCTGTTTGGCTACTACGAGTACACCGGAACGGACTTCGAAACCGACATGGCTAAACTGTCGGCCGAGCCCCGCAACCAAAAATGGCTTTCAGTGACGGATCCTTTGCAGATTCCGCTCTCTGGCGAGAAATCCTGGGCGAAGATGCAAGAGGTCTATCACAACCCTTAGAGGTACGAGAAATCAGCCAAGCACGCCGAACATTTCAAAGATTGCGCAGAACGCGATCTAGCGGCGTAGCGACGGGCCTTGAGCTTGTGAAATGCCGTCCGTCTCGTGAGGGTGGCCGCCACAGCGTCAAAACCCCGCGGGGAGACGCACAATGATCCAGCCACTCATGGCGCTAGCCCCTGGGCACTCCCACTTCTCTCTCAACCTGATTCGGCGGTCCTGCGGGCGAGATATGAAATCACTTGACAGCAAAAATGTGATAGTGGTAGCGTTTGCGGTCGTGACATGGCTGGACCAATCTACCGCACGTCTTTTGGAAGTGCAGCCCGCGAAGGGGGTTAGAAAATGCGACTAGTGAATCGCGCATTCTTGAAGACTCTGATGGTAGTGTTCGTCTCGACTGGCTTGTTCGGCCAAACATTCACCGGTCATGTCAATGACACATCTGGCGCGGCCGTGGCAGGGGCAACCATCACTATCCACAACCAACTGACCAACGTCGACACTCCAAGCAAGACGACGAACGCCGGGACCTATACCGCCCCCTACCTGAAGCCCGGCCTCTATTCTGTGAGTGCAGAGATGACGGGGTTTCAAAAGCAAACCCGGACGGATATCACCCTTGACGCGGACAGCACAGTAGCCGTGGACTTCACCCTGAAGGTCGGCGGAGCGGCAGAAACAGTGACGGTCGCAGCCGATCAAGTGTTCCTGAACACGGACAACGCGAGTCGTAGCGAGACTTTCTCAAGCAAGACGGTCACCGAGGTCCCAAACAACGGGCGCAACATTGACATGACGGCAGTGTTGAGCACCAGTGTGAACTTTTTTGATGTAAACAACGGTTCGATAACGGGCACAGAGACCACCAATGGAGCTTTTGGTGGAGGATGGTTCACCATGTCCGTCAATGGAGGGCAATACGCTGGCGCCATAGTTCTGATGGACGGTCTGCCTAACGATTCTGCGGCCGGGAGCGGGCCAGCGTTGCAACAGACCTTAACAACTGCATCTATGGAAGCGGTGCAAGACTTTAAGGTCATAGCCAACGCTTATGATGCCCGGTATGGCAATGGGTCGGGCGGGGGTTTTGACACGACGATAAAGACCGGCACCAACGCACTCCACGGATCCGTGTATGAATTTGCGCGACGTGGATGGTTGAATGCAAACCCCTGGGTAACGGATTACTACGCAAACACACCCAGCGCTTCGGCGAACCCGGCGCCGCAGAGTTCCGAGGATTTCTATGGCTTCGCTCTGGACGGGCCCGTCGTCATACCGCATGTTTACAACGGCAAGAACAAGACGTTCTTCTTCATTCAATACGACGACCACAAACTGAAAACTCCGGGCACTACGACCGACTCTGTCCCGGACTGCAGCACATGGAATGCAACTGGACAAGCCTGTGACTTTTCGAATCCCAGCACGATCGGCGACTTCAGCCAACTGTATGCTCTTGGCCCCGACGGTGTGTCGCATGTGCCGATAGTGCTTTACGATCCTCTAAGTGGCACTCCAACCAATCGCACTCCATTTGCCGGAAACATAATTCCGCCATGCGTGGGTTCCACGAACCGCAGTGCAACGGGAGGAGGCTGCCTCAACCCGACAGCAATGAACATATTGTCGTATTTCCCAGCGCCAAACGTAGCCCCGCCTCCCGGGACCAATCCCTATAACAGCAACTACTTCACACCGTGGACTTCTAACACCACTGTGCGTAACGTATTGGCAAAGTTCGACGAGAACTTTTCAACTGCCGACCGCTTCAGCTTTCGTGGTAGCTGGTACGTTAATCACAATAGCTTTGCTAATCTCTTCGGCGGCACCTTTTTTCCGGGACCAGCCGGAAACGGGGAAGGTGGCAGCAGCAAGGGTTGGTCCATCAATCCAGACTGGGTTCACACCTTCAGCCCCACTCTGCTGCTCAGCGTCCAGGCGAACGGCGGCTATGCAGATACCGTGCAATTTTATACCCCGCAGGGATTCAATGCAGCCAGCTTCGGCGGTGGCTGGACCCCATCGTTAGTTTCGCAGCTTGGACAATTCGGCACCGTATTTCCGAACTTTAATTTCACTGCGGACGGATTTAGCAGCCTCGGAGCCCAACTCCCACGGAATTTAATAAGCGGCACGAACTTCAATTTCTTGCCGGATTTGACCTGGGTCAAAGGCAAGCACACGATCCATGCCGGCTTCGACATGCGCTATCGGCAGCAAGGCTACATTGGGACACCCGGAGGGCTTGGGTTTGTAGCTCCAAATTTTCAAACCGGAAACGGCTGGACCCAACAGAATTATCAAAACAGCGGCCTGGCATTCCAGGGTTTTGACCTATCCTCGTTTTTGTTGGGTTATGCAGATAGCGGCAATACCCAACCAGTAGTCAACCGGACCTATTCGTCGTACTATTACGCTCCGTTCGTGCAGGACGACTGGAAGGTGACTCCTAAGCTAACCGTTAACTTAGGTTTGCGTTACGACTTGTCTCCTTCGCCGACGGAGCGCCACAACTCGGCGAACTATGCGTTCGATACCACCTCGATCAATCCGGTGGATGCGCAGATCAACCATGCGCTGCTTCCTGGCGGGGAGCCGATTCGAGGCAGCTTCACTTTTGCCGGCGTCAACGGTGACCCACGTTCGGCGTTCAAGCTCGGTAAGCTTGGCTTCCAACCTCGATTTGGCTTTTCCTATGCTGTGAATTCAAAAACGGTGCTGCGCGGCGGATTCGAGGAAATGCTAACCGGATTCTTGCTATCTTATGTGGGTCCAGTCACCGATGGCCTGACAGGTTTCTCCGCGTTCACCAACTACTTCGCAACCCTGGACAATTTCCAAACGCCCAACCCTAACGCCAACGTCGGCAATCCGTTCGCACAGGGCTTGACTCCGATTACGGGTGCGAACGGGGGTCCGCTGACGGCGTTGGGCCAAGGCGGTAGCTTTTATGATCCACACTACAAGCAGCCAAATTATTGGGGTTATTCGCTTGGCGTTCAGCGTCAACTCTCTAGTCACGATGTATTGGAAGTCAGCTATGTGGGGAGCCGCACCTACAACTTGTTCACTACCACCAACCTTAACCAGATCAGCCCCGCCTGGTCAAAACAGTGCGATCTGGGGTTTGGAGGCGTCCCAGACATCTGCAATAACGACTTAGTCCCGAGCCCGTTCTTGGGCATCAGCGCTTTCAACAATGCGAGTGCTTTCGATAACACGGCGCCGACCATCTCGGGTGGACAACTGACCCGCCCCCTCCCAGCATTTGGCGACGTATTTGAGGCGGTCAACAATGGCAAGTCTTGGTACAATTCTCTTCAAACGACGCTGAATCACAGGTGGAATAACTCTCTCATTCTGCGCGTAGGCTGGACTTGGCAGAAAACGATGGACTCGGGCGCTTGGGCCGATCAAAGATACGAACTTCGACAAAGAGTGATCGATCCGTTAGATATGACGCACAAGATTTCAGTCTCTGGAGTCTACAATCTGCCTGTAGGAAAGGGGCGTATGTTTTTAGGAAACGCCAATCGGATTGTAGATGGCGCTCTTGGCGGGTGGGAACTGGGCAGCTCATACACTTTTATTACGGGCATGCCGGTTACTATCAGTGGCGTGTACCTGAATAGCCCGGCGAAAGTTCCGTTGCAAAAGGAAGATCCTATATACACCCGCGCTTTCGCACCTTGCGCCAACCAATGGGTCCAGGCATCGGACGGCAGTTGGTCTCTCCAACCCGTCACCGGCTATATTTTTTCGGGATCCTGCAATCAGGCCGATTTCACGCTTATACCTCAATACGGGTTAAACCCCAACATCGAATACACTGGTATTCGTTCCAGACCCACCCAGCTGTTTGATGTCAACCTGTCGAAGTTCTTTCCTATCACAGAGCGGGTGAAGTTCCAACTTCGCCTGAATGCATTTAACGTACTCAATCACCCAGAGTTTGGTACTGTTCCGTTTGAATACGATACCGGTGCCACCGATCCAACTTTCGGTACTTACAGTAAACTTGCGGGGAACAATCCACCCCGTAATGTTGAGTTAGCCCTAAAGGTGCTCTGGTAGTTAACTCTTCGTCTCGGAGAGGGCCCCTATGAGCTCAGTCGCTGAGAGGTTCGATTAGATAAAGATCTCGTCCGGCTTGCTCCACGACCAAGGTGTCAGCATCGCCCTCGTAATCTTTTCGGTCGAAAGTGTGCGGGTTCATGTACCTGAGGTTCACTTGCCGGCAAGTGTCTGCATCGACTGCCGACGCTAACGTGATCGAATATCGCGGCACAACTGTGCCGTTGGCAAGCCGTCGTCCCGCAAAACTGACGTGCGCAAGGTGAGCTGCAACACAGAGATTCTGCTGCAATTCCTGCGACTCCGATACCAGCTCCCGGATCCTTTCCAGCGGGGCGTAACCGTATCGCTTGATCAGCGCCCCGTGCGTCTCAGAAATGGCAGTGAGTCGTGGGGCGAAGATGATCAACGCGCCGCCCTCTTCGATCACCGGGCCTAGTCGGTAACTTGCTTTGCCGCCAACCCAGAGATCCTCATAGTGGCTATCCAGTAAAGCCACGACTCGCCTGTACTTTCGCCCCGTGTATTTGATATGCACGTGGCGGCTCACCTCAGCCGCTTTTCGAACCGCTTGCCGGAAGTCCCCACAGAAAAGCGCGTGGGTTCGCAGCCGGCCACTGTCGCGCGTTACGACTGAGCTGAGCGAGATGACCCGGGATGGCACGAAATCTGCTGCCGCTTCGAACATATGACGAGTGGGTGTTTCGACTCGGCCAATCACCTTTTCGATGGTTGCTAGTGCACCGAGCCAGTGGGTGGCATGGGTCAGTTCCGGACCGGCCACGCCGGGGAAAAAGTACTTTGCCCCGCCTGAAAACCCCGCAACTTCATGCGGAGCAGTTGTTCCGAAGATCAGAACAGTGTCGTAGACTCCAGGGGCCAGCAGTTGGTTGACTTTCAACTCTATCGATTTGTCAACTAACCCTCCGGTAATCTCTTTCACACGCGCAGCATCCAAAACGCCGATCGTTACCAGTTTTTCTGCGTCCGCCCAGTCGTGGTCGAAGATGTGACCGAGCCCCGGAACGTGTGCTGTGCCAGTGGCCCCGATCTTTGTCCGCTTCTCTTGGTAGCTCATTGGAGCATGAGTGCCTTGGGCGATGAGAGCGTCAAACTGAGCAATCCTGCGATCTGCCAAGATCTCGGCCGCCAGAGGGAACAAAGTATCTGTGTTATCGTCCCGCGTTCTATCCGCCACGATTGCCAAGACAGAGGAGCCAGGCGAAATGGTGGATAGTGCTTCTGAGAGGATTTCTCGCAGGTCGGCTGGACGGAGATCGAAATCCGGGTGGCCTCTGCCGGTTATGAAAGACGGCGCGGATACGATGCTCATTTCGACCTCCGGGCTTGAACCTGGGTGTTTGATCTTTGCTCAGCGCCGAATGCGCGCCGTCCCGCCCTGCGCAAAGGATCGGACTTGGTCCAAAGTCGCCATGGTCGTGTCGCCGGGAAAGGTTGTGAGAAGTGCACCATGTGCCCATCCGAGTTTCATCGCTTGCTCCGCTGGTTCCCCGGCGAGAATTCCGTAGATGAATCCGGACGCAAAACCGTCGCCGCCACCTACACGGTCGTAGACGTCAAGCAGGCATTGTGGAGACATGTAGGTGTGACCATCGATCCATGCCACCGCAGTCCAGCCGTGACGGTTCGTGGAATGGACTTCCCGTAAAGTAGTGGCAATGATCTTGATATGAGGGTACCGCTCCAGAACCCGAGCAGCCATTCCGAGGAATGCGCTTGGGTCCAGTTTTGGGGTTGTGGCCACCTCGGGGCCGGCTATCCCAAGTCCTTTTTGGAGATCCTCTTCGTTGCCGATGAGAACATCGACATTCTTTAGAATACGTCCAATCACCTGGCGTGCGCGCTCCTCTCCGCCGGATAGATTCCACAACTTCTCCCTGAAGTTCAGGTCGAACGAGACGATAGCACCGAAACTCCTAGCTGCTTGCATGGCCTCAATGATCAACTCTGGGGTTGTCTCAGAAAGAGCCGCAAAAATCCCGCCGCTATGAAACCATCGTACCCCGGAGCCGAAAATTTCCTTCCAGTCGAAGTCGCCTGGCTTGAGTTGCGCGGCGGCCTCATTCGCTCGGTTGTAAAACACCACAGGCGCACGCACACCGTATCCACGGTCGCTGTAGACAGCAGCGATGTTAGGGCCGGTGACGCCGTTATGCTGGAACATCTTATAGAAGGGGGTAACGCCCATGGCCCGAACCCGCTCGCCTACGAGGTCGCCGATCGGATACTTGACCATCGCGGTGACAACGCCGGTCCGCAAACCGAAGCAATCGGAAAGGTTGGCGGCCACGTTGAATTCACCGCCGCTGACATGGATCTCGCAGCTGTGCGCCTTACGGAAAGGAATTGGACCTGGGTCTAGCCGATGAACGAGCGCGCCGAGACATAGGAAGTCCAGAGTGGCCGAATCATGAATTGCAAGACCGTAGTTCACGGCTAGTACCCGTAAGAAGCAGATTCAGCGATGGTAGAGTCAGCGCAACCCTCGTTAGTCGCCAAGTTCTCACGCACGCGACGTGACCAAGGAACTTGTATTGGCTGAACCATACGACCATAGATACTAGGGCCAAACCGGGCACCTCGTCAATGCTGTGAGCATGTAGGCCAGATCTCCATTGACTCCGGCAAATGCTGCTGACGTGCCATTTCGAAGCTCACAAATCGAGGCCGCGCGAGAAAGTGCTTGACAATGAAAATGAGGGAATGGTAGCGTTTGCCGGCATGATTGGCTGGATCAATTCCGAATCCGCCGCCTGGGACTAAAACCTCTAGCAAACGGGGGCTTCTAGCACCGTGAGATCTCCGAACTGCACTTCTTTGAGGATCCTGATTTCTGCCACGTTAGGCATGGCGTTCTGGATGAGCGGCACGGCCGCAGCTCAATCCGGAATAGCGGCGGCGGCTCTTAACGGAACGGTCCGAGATGCGTCAGGCGCTGTGGTGCCCGGCGCAAAGATCACGCTCACCAGCACGGGGACGGGCTTCGAGCAAGTAACGGAGAGCAATGCTACGGGGACTACTCCCTGGTCAATATTAGCCCAGGGAGCTACATCGCTTCGGTGTCGAAAGAAGGCTTTTCTACTCAGAAGGAAGCCGAGTTCATTCTAGCTGTAAACCAAACTGCCGGTAAGGTGCACTCTGCTCTGCGCGTGGAGATGTTGGGGTCTCGTCACTCTACCGAACCGCCGCTGTGTTGAACGCGCCTAGCTTGCACGAAATAAGTGCTTTTTCACCACAGCGCCCGCAGTTGCGTGAGGAAAATGGCTTACTGTCGCTTGGATTTAGAGGGCAGAACCGCCGTCGTAGTCGGCGGTACGTCCGGCATTGGCCGGGCAATCGCCTTAGGACTGGCAAATGCGGGTGCCGATGTCGTCGCAAGTGGCCGCCGACCCGACCTAGTAAAGGCAGTAGCTGCCGAAATCGAAGCCGTTGGGCGACAGGCGTTGTCCATCACGGTCGACGTCAACGAAAGGTCTTCAGTGGAGAATCTACTCTCTGCTGCTCTGGGTTCATTCGGAAAAGTGGACATCCTGGTCAATTGCGCCGGGCGGATAAAACGGGGACCTACGATCGACTCTTCCGAGAGCGATTGGCATGACATTCTGGATACAAATCTCATGGGCGTACTTCGCACCTGCCAGGTTGTAGGCCGACACATGCTCCAAAGAGGGTACGGGCGAATCATTAATATCACATCGCTCAATGCATTCGTCGCCCTACACGAGGTTGCTGCCTATGCGGCAAGTAAAGCAGCGGTCCAGTCTCTCACAAGGTCCTTGGCTATCGAGTGGGCAGGGCGTGGAATTTGCGTCAATGCGATCGCGCCGGGTGTATTCCCCACCTCCTTGAATTTTGAGCTAGTACAGGGCAGCGGCAGAGGGCAAGAATTGCTAATGCGGACACCGATGAAAAGGTTTGGAAATGCGGAGGAGGTAGTCGGGGCAGCTATTCTTCTTGCCTCAGACGCAGCCAGCTTTATGACAGGTTCCGCGGTAATCGTTGACGGCGGGTTCTTGGCTAGTGGCGTGAATCAGTGACTCCCTCCCTGCTGTTTAGGCAGATTCGTACCCGGGGTCTGCGCGTAGTCGGAGCACCCCAATTTTGATCCCGGGTCTCACTCTGAGACTAAACGACGATCCCCATAACTCTTTGAAACTAAATGGCGGAAGCGAGTGGGGGTCGAACCCACCGGCGACGGGGTCACCCGCCGCCCGCCGGTTTTGAAGACCGGGACGATCACCGGACCGCATGCGCTTCCGCAAGCCGACGATTACAAGCCTTGCACCAGCATGCTACCGCAGACCTGACCCAGTCGACCCGTACACAAAGAATCCCGCAGGCTGTGACAAGCTCCCACTGCCCGGTCCGCCTACTTCGGCTGCGGCACGATGCGCAGATACGGCTTCGGCGCCTTGAAATTGCCGAATCGCTTTCTTGCATCGTCGTCGTTCACACTGCCGCTGACGATCACATCATCGCCCGGCTTCCAGTTTACCGGCGTCGAGACCGCATGCTTGGCTGTCAGCTGGAGAGAATCGAGCACGCGCAGGATTTCGTCGAAGTTGCGGCCGGTGCTCATGGGATAGCTCAGTTGCAGCTTGATCTTCTTGTCGGGACCGACGACAAAGACCGTGCGCACGGTGGCGTTGAGAGCCGGCGTGCGGCCTTCACTAGTCTCGCCAGCGTTGGCCGGCAGCATGCCGTAGAGCTTGGCGACTTTCAGCTGCGGATCGCCGATCATCGGATACTTCACCTTGGCGCCCTGCGTTTCTTCAATGTCGGCTTCCCACTTGGCGTGGCTCGCGACCGGGTCGACGCTCAGGCCGATGATCTTGGTGTTGCGCTTGGCAAATTCCGGCTGCAGCTTGGCCATGTAGCCGAGCTCGGTGGTGCAGACGGGAGTGAAATCCTTGGGGTGGGAGAACAGAATTGCCCAGCCGTCGCCGATCCACTCGTGAAAGCGGATATTGCCCTGCGTGGTGTCGGCGGTGAAGTCCGGGGCAGTGTCGTTGATGCGGGGGATGTTGTAAGTTTCCGTTGCGGTCGCGCTCATGGCTTCTCCTTATTCTCCTTATATGGATTCAAATTTTGCTGCAAGCTTCTGAAAGTTGGTAACCCCAGTCTTCCTGCTTGCCGCGAAATGCTTGCCGCGAAATGGATGGAAAGTAAAAACCCACCCGCTCGCTGGGGGTGGGCCGGAAGAATTGCAGATTCCTTACCCACACGCCGGCGGCCGTCGACAACAGCACATAGCGGCGGTCGTGGGGGCAACAAACATACAGTTAGGATAGAAGCGTAAAACGACGGTGTCAAACGGCCGGGCTGCTCCGCATCGCGACGGACAGCATCTTTCCTGCATCGTTGCCGGCTTTGCTGACATCATTGGTGTGCGCGGAATTCGCGCCCCCCCGGAGAAATCGATGCTCAGACAATCGATGCCCAGACAACGGCTGGCCATGGCGCAGTGGGATGTGTTTTCGTCGAAAGCCCTCGAAGGAAATTCCCTGGCCGTGATTTTCGACGCGCGCGGTCTGAGTGATGCCACCATGCAGGCCCTCGCGAAGGAGATGAATCTGTCGGAAACAACTTTCATCTTGCCGCGCGAGCCGGAACTGGAACGCGAGCGCGGCGTGCGGGTGAGGATCTTCACCGTGCAGGAGGAATTGCCGTTCGCAGGACATCCCACGCTGGGGACGGCCTTCGCGCTGCGCGGGGAGACACAGGCGAAAGAAGTTGCGCTGGAGTTGAACGTGGGAAGAATCCCGGTGCGGTTTGAGGACGTACCCGGCGAACCGGCGTTCGGCGAGATGACGCAGATGAACCCCGTGTTCGGAATGCAGCATGATCGCGACGCTGTGGCGCGGGCCACCGGTCTGCGGGTGGAAGACTTCGATCCCTCGCTGCCTATCGAAACCGTGTCGACGGGACTGGCGTACCTGATTGTCCCGTTGAAGTCGCTGGCGGTAATGCGGGAATTGCGTGTGAACCTGGACCGCGACTACCTGGAGAGAACCGGAAGCAAGTTCTTCTACTTCGTGACCCGGGAGACGGTGGATCGGCAGGCGCGATTGCATGCGCGCATGCTGTTCTACGGCGGCGAGGATCCGGCGACAGGTTCGGCCGCAGGAGCTACCGCCGCGTGGATGGTGGCGCACGGCGTGGCGCAAGCGGACGAGCGCGCGCTCCTCGAGCAGGGCGTGGAGATGGGACGGCCCAGCCGAATTTTTGTGCGCGCGTCGCGACTTGATAACCGCGTGGTTAACGTTCGCGTCGGAGGCCATGCGGTCGAAATCATGCGTGGTGAAATCCTGCTCGAAAGTGGTATGCATGAACCGCGAGAAATGTGACGGCACACTCGCCAGCAGGAAGATCAATGGCCAGAAAGTTCCATTAGCATGCGCGGTACTTTACAGCGTGCGTGCCAGCCGTTAGCATGCATCTCGTTTCAACATTCTTCATATTGAGAAAAGCTTCTGCTGGTTTTTGCAACGGGCCAAGCCCATGGCGCCCAGCAGAATGTAGAAGGCAGATGAAACCGAAACGCACTATCCTCTGCGTCGATGACAACGAACAGTCGCTCTCCCACCGCAAGATCATGCTCGAAACCCGGGGCTATCGCGTGGCGAGCTATTCGCGGGGAGAAGAAGCATTGGCCCGCTTCGAGCAGGGCGGAATTGACCTGGTGATCGCTGATATGGCGATGCCGGGGCTCGACGGCCCGCAGTTGATCGCCAGAATCAAGGAACTGTCGCCGCAAATCCCCGCCATTCTTATCTCCAGCAAGGTTCGCATCTACGACCACGACTCGCAGGCTGACGTATTTCTCACCAAGGGAATGTACGCTCCGGCCGATCTGTTGGAGCGCGTCCGTTTGTTGCTCGTGCGCAAGCGTGGTCCTAAGCGCTTGCAGCAGCGTCCGGCACACGCTGCCCAAGTCGGCGTGGCTTGAATTCTTATTCTCAGACAGTTTAGCCAGTGTCACAAGGCGCCTCCGCCCGCGCCGCAGGCCTTCGTGTAAGATTCCAATCAGACATGGCGGGAGCAGCGATCGAATCAGCGTTCATCGAAGCGAAGAATCTGCGCAAGACCTACCACGTGGGCAAGGTCGAGGTCGAAGCGCTGCGCGGAATTTCCTTCACCGTGCGAAAGGGAGAGTTCGTCAGCGTGGTGGGCCCGTCGGGCAGCGGAAAATCCACGCTGTTCTATCTTCTGGGAGGGCTGACGCGCGCTGACGCGGGGAGTGTGATCCTTGACGGCGACGACCTGGCCTCGCTGTCCGACGCCGAGCGCACGCGCATGCGCAAGCGCAAGATCGGTTTCGTGTTTCAGAAGTTCAACCTGCTGCCGACGCTCGATGCGCGCTCCAACATCGCGATTGCGCAGGAAATTTCCAGCAACGGCGATCGCGATCCCGCGCACTTCAATCGCATTACGGACCTGCTCGGCCTGACTCAGCGCCTGCGGCATCGCCCCTCGGAGCTTTCCGGAGGCGAGCAGCAGCGCGTGGCGCTGGCGCGCGCTCTGGTCAACAAACCGGCGGTCGTGCTGGCCGACGAGCCCACGGGCAATCTCGATTCGAAGAACTCCGACATCGTGCTCGGGATGCTGCGGAAGTCGAATCAGGAACTCGGCCAGACAGTCCTGATGATCACGCACAATCCCGAAGCGGCAAAGTACGGCGACCGCATCATTCACATGCGCGACGGCCAAATCGTAAAGCCGGAAGAAGATCCGCAGTGGGTAGGGCGGTGACAGCGGACGACTCTCTCCCGGTGATATCCTGATTACCTCATCTCTATAAGGCCTGCAATTTCCCATGCCGAATCCAGCCATTCCTGAACCAGACAATTCCTCTTCCAGCGAAACCTCAGCGCAAACGGAGAACACAGAATCTTTCGGCCAGATTCTGTCTGAGTATCAGAAGAGCCATTCGCGCAAAGCCGAAGGCGGGAAGCAGATCCAGGCCACCGTCATTTCCGTCACGCCCGAGTCGGTCTTCTTCGACATCGGATACAAGTCGGAAGGGATTCTGCCGGTTGCCGCGTTGCAGGGCCAGACTCCCAAACCCGGCGACAAGTTCCTGGTCTCCATCAAAGGCCGCGATCCGGATGGCTACTATGAGCTCTCCCGCTTCAAAGTTGACCGGCCGATGGACTGGGACGCCCTGGAGAAAGCCTTTGCCGACAAGGCGGCCGTGCTGGCCACGGTGACCGCCGTGGTCAAAGGCGGCTTCAGCGTCGACGTGGGCGTGCGCGCCTTCATGCCCGCCTCACGTAGCGGAGTGCGCGACGCGGCGGAGATGGAAAAGCTGGTAGGGCAGGAGATCCGCTGCCTCATCACCAAGCTCGACGTGACCGATGAAGATGTGGTCGTCGATCGCCGCGTCGTAGCCGAAGAGGAAGAGCGTTCGGCCAAGGACCGTCTTTACTCACAGATGGAAGAGGGCGCAACCGTCAGCGGCAGCGTGCGCAGTCTCACCGACTACGGCGCGTTTGTCGATATCGGCGGTGTGGATGCTCTGCTGCATGTAAGCGACATTTCCTGGGGTCGCGTGAACAAGCCGGCGGACGTGCTTTCCGTCGGCCAGCAGATTGATGTGAAAGTGCTCAAGCGGGCCACCGAGGGCGACAAGCGGCGCGTCTCAGTTGGATTGAAGCAGCTGCAGCCGCATCCCTGGGATGCCGTCGCGCAAAAGTACAAGGCCGGCGACCGCGTCCGCGGCACGGTCACGCGCCTGATGGACTTTGGCGCGTTCGTAGAGCTCGAGCCGGGCATCGAAGGTTTGATTCACATCTCGGAAATGTCGTGGAGCCGCGGCAAAGTCCGCAAACCAAGCGATGTCGTAAAGCCGGGCGAAATCGTCGAAGCTGTGATCTTAAATGTGAATGCAGCCGAGCATCGCCTGTCGCTGGGGCTCAAGCAGGCGCTCGGCGATCCCTGGGTCGAAGCGCCGCAGCGCTTCCCGGTGGGATCAGCAATTGAAGGCCCGGTAACCAGCCTTACGAAGTTCGGCGCTTTCGTGCAACTCGCCGAAGGAATAGAGGGCATGGTTCACGTGAGCGAGATCAGCGCCGAGAAACGCATCAACCAGCCTGCCGACCTGCTGCGCGTCGGACAGACCGTACGGGCCCAGGTGATTGCGATTGACCCAGAAAAACGCCAGATGCGCCTCAGCATGAAGCAGCTGGTGCCCACCGGCATCGACGAATATCTCGCCGAACACAACGTGGGCGACGTGGTCACGGGGCGGTTAATGGACGATTCCGCTTCCGAGGCGCGAGTTGAGCTGGGGGACGGTATCCACGCTGTCTGCCGGAAAGCTGCAGCCGCGCTGGCGCCGGGCGAGGCACGCGTCTCGGCAAAAGCTGACCTTTCGTCTTTGAGTTCGATGCTGCAGGCTCGCTGGAAGACCGGCGCCGGGGCGCCTGTCAAGGCTGAGCCCGCTCGGGCCGGCCAGGTACGCAGTTTCCGCATTGCGAAGCTGGACCCGGCGGCCAAGAAGATCGAAGTCGAACTAGTTTAGCGATCATGCCGAACTCTCGTGCACGCTTGCTCGTGCTGCTGACGTTATGCGCTGTGCCCGCCTGTAAGAGTCCCCAGGGGAACGCCCGTAAGCCGGACGCGAAGCAAGTGCAGGTTCCCTTCGCCTCGTTGAAACCGTCCGCCACGCTCAAGGTTGGTGGGACCGCCGACTGGGTTCTGATCACGGAGAACGCCGTCTGGGTTGCGGGCACAACTCCGTTTGCGATATTGCGAATCGACCCTGCGACAAACAAGATCGTAGCGACCGTGAAGATAACGGGCGAAGCCTGCTCCGGGCTGGCGTCCGGCTTTGGCAGCATCTGGGTTCCGGTCTGCGGAGCGAAGCCTGCACTTGTCCGAGTCGATGAGACAACGAACGCCATCAGCGCGACTCTTGCCGTCGCTCCGGCCGGACCAGAGGGCGGCATCACCACCAGTAACGATAGCGTCTGGATGGTGAGCAACGCGCAGGGGACGCTCGATCGAATCGATCCCACCGCGAACCGCGTGCGCCAGAAGATTTCGATTCCTCCCGGCTCCTACAACCCGCTGTTCGACAACGGCATCGTCTGGGTGACCGGGTTTGAGAGCAGCGTCTTGACGGCAGTGGACGCGACCACTGGCAAGGTATTGGAATCGGTGCCCGTAGGGTCGAAGCCGAGGTTCCTGACCGCCGGCGGAGGCTCGATCTGGACGCTGAACCAGGGGGATGGAACCGTCAGCCGCGTCGATGAGAAGACCCGGAAACTGATTGCCACAATTCCAGTCGGCATCCCAGGCGAAGGCGGCGATATCGACTTTGGAGCCGGCGGGGTGTGGCCGACCGTGTTCAAAGTGCCGCTCACCCGCATCGATGTGGCGACGAATACGGTTGCGCGCCAGTGGATCGGCAACGGCGGAGATTCTCTTCGCTGCGGTTTCGCCTCGATTTGGATCACAGACTACAAACAAGGCCTGTTGTCCCGCATTCCTTTCGACCAAGTCTCTGACCGAAGTACAAGATGAAGCCGGTTCAAGGCAAAGTCGGCAAAATGTTAAAATAGCCCTGCCGAGCGGGAGTAACTCAGTGGTAGAGTGCGACCTTGCCAAGGTCGAAGTCGCGGGTTCAAATCCCGTCTCCCGCTCCAGATTTCGTCCCCCACCGGCTGATTTCCCCCAAAAGATGGACTTTTTGCGGCTGGGACGCTAACGTATGTCAGGGGCGCGGTACCCAAGTGGTAAGGGAGAGGTCTGCAAAACCTTTATGCGTCGGTTCGATTCCGACCCGCGCCTCCAAATCTTTCAGTCCATCATTCCAGGCCACTGAAAAACTCCTTTCCTTGTCGAGAACATCCCGCAGCGGCTGAAGCCGCGAGCCATCTGACCTCGCTCACGGAGCGGCTGCAAGCCGCGTCCTTTCAAACCCGGGCGCACGAATGAACTCTCGCCCATTTCTGTTTGTGGCCTCGGCAGCGATCCTGGTGCTGCTGCGAGTCTATGCCGCCATCGCCGAGCGGCGGGGGCAGCCATTTCTTCAGTCCGATCTGCAAATGGACGGCAGACCGCCCGCGTGGAGCGCCTATCGACTGCTGCTCGCCAGCTTCCTCACCTTGTTCGCCGAGCTGGCGTTCATTCGCTGGGTCGCGGTGGAGATCCGGGTGTTCGCCTATTTCAAGAATCTGGCACTTCTGCTCTGTTTCGTGGGTTTTGGTCTGGGGTGCGCGCTGGCGCGGCAGGCGATTCGCTGGCCCATCAGCCTGAAAGCCTTTATGGGGCTGCTGGTGGTGGTGCGCATGCCCTGGCGCAGCGGAAAAGCGCTGGAGGGAATTTCACAAACTCTGGGAGGTGGCGCGGATCTGGACCTTTGGGCGAATCCGCGAGTGTGGAACTGGGTCGACTTTCTGTCGGTGGCTGTCTTGACCGCCATCCTGTTTCTGCTGCTGGTCTGGATCTTCATTCCGCTGGGGCAGATCGTAGGCCGGCAGATGAACCTGGCGCCAAAACCGCTCACCGGCTATTCCTGGAATCTGTTCGGCAGCCTGGTGGGGATTCTCGCTTTTCTGGGGGCGAGCCGGATGATGCTGCAGCCCTGGGTTTGGCTGGGAGTCGTTCTGACCGGGTTTGCGCTGCTGCAACTCAAGCTTCGCGACCGATCCCTACTCTTGTGCTTGCTTATCCCGCTGGTGATGTTGTTGCACGATCCCGCTACCCGCGATCACTTCAGCATCTGGACGCCCTACCAGCAGATCGAGTACACGCGTCTCTATGCCCAGAATGGAGATTTCGCCGAGGGCACGGTGAAGGTCAACCACACCGGCTATCAGGCGATTGTCAATCTATCGGCGGACTTTCTGGCGCGGCATCCGAAATTGCTCAAAGAAACGGAGGGGGAGAATCCATATAACGTGGCCTACCGCTTTGCGAAACCTTCGCCGAGCGTGCTGATCGTGGGCTCGGGCACGGGCAACGACGTGGCGGCGGCGATACGGCACAACAGTTCGATCGTGGATGCGGTCGAGATCGATCCCGCCATCCTGGCGCTGGGAAAGCGGGAACATCCTGAGCATCCCTATGACTCGCCAGCTGTGTCCGCTCATCTGACCGACGCCCGCGCATTCCTGGAGCGGACGTCGCGGCGCTATGACCTCGTCATGTTCGGCCTGCTCGATTCGCACACCCAGTTCTCCGATTACTCCAACATGCGCATCGACAACTTCGTCTACACCATGGAGTCGTTTCACGAGGCGATCGAGCATTTGAATCCCGATGGTGTGCTGTTCGTGAAGTTCGCGGTCGAGCGTCCGTGGATGGGCCGCCGCCTGACGGAAATGCTGCAGCAGACATTCGGCAAGCCTCCGGTCGTGTTCTTCGCCGCCTCGAGCTACACGCCCTACGCGGTGTGCTTTGCCATTTCCCGCTCCAGCCGGGTGGAAGACGCCCTGCGCAACGATCCCAGCCTGGCGGGGTTCGTCGCACAGCATCCTTTCCCCACCAATTCCCCGGACGTGCCGGTGACCACCGACGACTGGCCTTATCTCTATCAGCAGGGTCGAAGCATTCCCCGCACCTACCTTATGCTGGGCGTGCTGGTGATCCTGGTCACGGCGGGCCTCTATCTCCGCATTCCGGAGGCGCGCCGGCAGGCTCCGTCGCTGTTTTATTTCGCCATGGGCGCCGGGTTCATGCTGCTGGAGACACAGGCCATCAGCCGCCTCGCTCTGTATTTCGGCACGACCTGGCAGGTGAACGGAATCGTGATTTCGGTTCTGTTGACCGCTCTGCTGGCGGCGAATCTCGCGGTGGAACACTTCCCCAAATCTCTGTCGAGCGTCTGGATCGTGGTGCCGCTGTTGATGGGATTGATGGCGGTCTACTGGCTGCCTTTCGCGCAGATGCAAGGGTCGCCAGCCCTTGTCGGGATGACGGTCGCGGGCGTCTTTTTCATCCCGGTGGTCTTCGCCGGATTGCTGTTTTCGCTGGAGTTCCGCGATGAGCTGTCGCCGGCTGCCGCACTGGGCGCGAACGTATTGGGCGCAGTGGTCGGAGGGTTGCTGGAGAACCTCTCACTGATTCTGGGCATGCGCGGACTAATCCCAATCACGATTGGAATTTACTGCATCGCGGCGATCGCACTTTCGCTCCGCCGCAGGACATTGCTTACGGAGTGAGCCTGGACTCCTGCGGCGTAACGCCCGCGTGGCGTCCTAAATTGACCACAAAGGACCCGAAGGAACACGAAGGGATTAATTTTTCAGGTTTTCCTTCGTGTCACTTCGTGCCCTTCGTGGTTCCCGAATTTAGGACACTACCCCCCGGCTGACCGCCTTGCCTCGCCCCTGCCAATCTCTCTACACTCGTTCTGAACTTCATCACCGTGTCATACGCAGTACAACGGGGGTCGATCGCTCTTGCTCTGGTACTTTCTTTTCTTCTTTCTCTCCGGCTTCTGCAGCGTCCTCTACGAACTGGTGTGGCTGCGGCTGTCGATGGCGCAATTCGGTGTGACCACTGCCATGGTCTCGATCGTGCTCTCGGTCTTCATGGCGGGGTTGGGCCTTGGCTCGTGGGCCAGTGGACGATGGCTGCGTCCAGAGCATGAGAGTTCGTTCCCTGCGCTGCGTCTCTATGCGCTGACGGAATTGCTGATCGGCGTGTCGGGCATCGTCGTTCCCCACGAACTCTTATGGGGCCGCGGCGTTCTCGAACACGCCGGGATGTCCTCTTCCCTTGCCTACTACGTGGTTGCCGGCCTGTGGGTTGCGCTTACGCTGCTGCCCTGGTGCACACTGATGGGGGCCACGCTGCCGATCGGCATGCGAGCCATCGCGGAGACAATCCCGCGCGAATCCCGCCGCTCGTTCAGTTATCTCTATACAGCCAACGTCGCTGGTGCGGTCGTAGGCACGGCGTTGCCGCTGTTGCTGATCGAACTGCTCGGCTTTCGAGGAACCCTGAAGGTCGGGACCGCGTGCAACTGCCTGATCGCTGCTTCGGCGTTTGGGCTGTCAAATTTTGTGAAGGCGGCCGCCGTGCCCAGCGAGCCTTCCGCACAATCGACTCCGCCCGCCGCGCGGACTCTCAGTTTGGGCGACAACAGGATTCTCGGCCTTCTGTTCCTCAGCGGCCTGACCTCCATGGCGATGGAGGTCGTATGGGTCCGCAGTTACACGCCCTACTACGGAACGGTCGTTTACGCCTTCGCATCGATCCTAGGCGTGTATCTGCTGTCGACGTATGCCGGTTCTGTCATCTACCGGCGTTGGAGCATCCGACACCTGCAAGAAAACCCGGTCGTCTGGAGTTTGCTGGCGGCGTTCGCGCTGCTGCCTTTGCTCGGTGCCAACCCGGTTGCTCATCTGTCGCGGATTCCACGCCTGGTGCTCGGGGTCACTCCGTTCACCGGCCTGCTGGGCTTCATCACGCCCATGCTGGTGGATCGTTTTTCGGCTGGCAATCCGGCCAGAGCCGGAACGGCATATGCGACCAACGTGGTGGGATGCATCCTGGGACCTCTTCTTGCAGGGTTCGGATTGTTGCCGTTCCTCAGTGAGCGCTGGGCGCTGGTTGTGCTGACCCTGCCCTGGCTGATCGTCGGCCTGGCCCCGCTTCGTCCCGCAAGCAAGCCGAGTCGCCGTCTCAGAGTGGCCGTCGCGTCGTCCATGGCGCTGGCCGCGGTATTGATCGCCACCGGGAAAGGCTACGAGGAGCGATACCCAGGCGGCAGGGTGCTGCGCGATTCCACTGCCACTGTAATCGCCGTGGGCGACGACATGGACAAGGAACTGCTGGTCAACGGCTACGGCATGACGTCGCTGACCCCCATCACCAAGGTCATGGCGCATCTTCCGCTGGCTTTCCTCGATCGCCCGCCGGAAAACGCGCTCGTGATCTGCTTCGGCATGGGCACGACGTTCCGCGCGCTTCGCTCCTGGGGCATTCCGGTGACGGCCGTCGAACTGGTGCCCAGCGTGCCGCGTTTGTTTGACTACTACCACGCCGACGGTCTACAGGTTCTCGCGTCTCCGCTGTCGCATGTCGTCATCGACGATGGCCGGCGTTTTCTGGAGCGCACCCGTGAGCAATTTGATGTCATTACGATCGATCCCCCCCCGCCGGTGCAGGCGGCTGGATCGAGCCTGCTCTATTCCGAAGAGTTCTATCAGGCGGTGCGGCGGCGGCTGCGCGCCGGAGGGATCCTACAACAGTGGCTGCCCTCGGACTTTGCCGACCCGGAAGTCGTGACCGCCGTGGCTCGTTCTGCCGCCAATTCATTCCCCTACGTGCGCGCCTTCCAGGATGAATTCGGATTTCACCTGTTGTGCAGCGATCGGCCCATTCCAAGCCGGTCCGCACAGGAACTGGTCCAGCGCATGCCTGCCAGCGCCATCGCCGACTTGGTGGAATGGGATGAATCCGACCACGGGGCGGCGGCGGCCGCGTCCTCCAGGTTGACGACGCTGCTGCAGCAGGAAATCCCGATGGCTCGGCTGCTGGCCGCGGATCCTAAAGCCCCAGCCCTGAGTGACGACCACCCGGTGAACGAGTATTACGTGGTGCGGCGCTGGCTGCGTAATAAGAAGTCCCGGCTGCAGGACAGCTCCCCATTGGAAGAGGATTCTCCCTAGCAGTCTGCTGAAAAACTCCTTCCCGTGCCTGCTTTTGGGTGGCGCAGCGCTTCAAGCGCTGCGATAACTGGGTTAATATCAATGCCGGCTTTAGCCGCCGAGGTCGGACTGGTCGGCAGAAATTAATTCTTTCAGCGGCCTGCTAGGTTACAGCCAGGTTAAAACTTCTGCGTAAGCCTCCGGTTTGACCGGTTTTTCGCTAGTCTGAAGGGGCGCGTATCCCTTCTCCAGGCGCGCCTTTCTGTGCCACGTGGCCGGCCATTCCAAAACCAGAGCGCAACTGGGCGCGAAGAGGTCCACGGCCGCCCGGGCGAAGGTAGTCGAGTTGCGCGGGACCGAGTTGCGTAGAAACGATCTGCGCGGGAAAAAGAAGCCCGCGACCGTCAGGCTGATGATCGCTTTGTGCGCCGCCCTCGCCATGGTCACCGTTGCCCTGTACAGTCCGGTCGGGCGGCATCCGTTCATCGACTACGACGATCAGTCCTATGTCACCGGGAATCCGCACGTACAGGCCGGGCTAACCTGGGACACGGTCACCTGGGCAGTGACTTCGACCGAGGCCAGCAACTGGCATCCGGTCACATGGCTGTCGCACGCTGCCGATTGTGAGCTCTTCGGCCTGAACCCTTCCGGGCACCACTGGCACAGCGTGCTCATCCACGCCCTCAACATCATTCTCTTGTTCCTGCTGTTGCATCGGGCGACGAGGGCTACGTGGCAGAGCCTGCTGGTCGCCGCGCTGTTCGCCCTGCACCCACTGAACGTGGAATCGGTGGCCTGGATCGCAGAGCGCAAGAACCTGCTCAGCACGACCTTCTTCTTCCTCGCGTTAGGCGCTTACGGATGGTATGCGCAGAAGCCGAGTGCACGCCGCTACGCCGCTGTAGCCGCGCTGTTTGTGCTGGGCCTGGCTTCGAAGCCGATGGTAATCACGCTGCCCTTCGTCCTTCTGCTGCTGGACTACTGGCCGCTGGGGCGAATTGAGGGTTGGACCCAGCCGTCCGAAACGTTCGCGGTTCCGCAAGCGCCGCCCGGACGACTCGTTCTGGAGAAACTGCCGCTGCTGGCGCTGTCCGCGGCAAGCGCCGTGGTCACGATTGTCGCGCAGAGTGTAGCCGAGGTTCCAGGTCAGGCTCTGCCGCTGGAGGTGCGGCTCCCGGCATCGCTCTACGCTTACGGCATGTATATCTGGAAAATGTTCTGGCCGCTGCACCTGGCGCTGATCTATCCCCACCCCGGACGCACCCTGGGATGGTGGAAGCCGCTGCTCGCCGGGTTGCTGATGATCGGGATCAGCATTGCGGTGTGGCGGCAGCGCAGACAGCGTCCCTATCTCGCCGTGGGCTGGCTGTGGTTTCTGGGAACGGCCGTGCCCATCATCGGGATCATGCAAGTGGGCGTGCAGGTTGTCGCCGACCGCTACGCGTACCTGCCGCTCATTGGAATTTTCGTGATGGTGGTCTGGGGCCTGTCTTCGCTCGCAGACGGTCTTCGCTTGGGCAGGCTGCCGCGAGCCGCCACAGCCGTTCTGGTCTTGGCCGCGCTCAGCTTTGCCACCTGGCGCCAGATCGGATATTGGCGAAGCACCATCGATCTCTGGAGCCACGCCGTGCAAGTAACCGAGAACAATTCCATGGCGGAGGAGTTTTTGTCGAACGCCTTGTTTACGGATGGACAATATGACGAAGCCATGACTCACTTGCGGCGCTATGCGGCGCTGGAACCGCTGGACCCGCTAGCGCACGTCAGAGTTGGAGCGGATTCCCAGGACCATGATCAGTATCCCGAGGCAATTCGAGAATACGAGACGGCGATTCGAGGTGCGGCGGTGCTCGCGAATTACGGCCGTCCGGGATTGGATTCTCGCATGCTCGCCATGACGTACGCCAACCTCGGCCTGATCTACCGCCAGATGGGGGACGAGACCGAAACCGCCGACAATGCCAGGAAGGCGCTGAGCACGGATAGCGAAGCCGTCGTCCAGATGGTGCAGGACCTCGGCCAGGCGGTCGCGGCGCACCCCAGTGCAGCCGGCTACGTGCGCCTGGGACTGCTTCTGACCCTGGTGGGCCATCCCGCAGAAGCGCAGCAAGCCTTTGCGAGGGCGCAGCAGGTCGATGCCGGCGTAGCGCTGCCGCCAGGCGTCGAGGTTGGATCCGTTCGTCGCTGAAATCGGCCTTGCTCTCCGGCGGGGAATTCTCATTGCCAGGCACGAAGTTACATGGAGCAAGCGCGGCATTCCTTCGTGTGACTTCGTGTCCTTCGTGGTTGATGAACACGCTCGGCACGATGCAACCGGCCTGAGGCTGAGGCGAGAAGCCGTCTGATATCATCACTGAACAGAGTCCCACATGCTGCAAGATTTTGAAGACGACGACGACATTCCTATTGTTTCCGGAAGAGGAGAAGGCATCATGGAAGAGGCTCGCTCCGCGGGCGCAGGCGCAGCCCGCCGCAATGAAGACATCGCCCTTGATCTCATGAAGTTTGTCGCCTTGACCACCGGCTACGGGCGGACGACCTCTACGGGCGTGGGATTTCAGGGGTCCGGTTCCGCGGCCAAGCCGGAGGAGTACGCGGAGCGCCTGCTGGAGTTATACGGCCAGTGCCTCAGCGCCGTGGGCGGGAAAAAGTAGCCCCGAATGGCGGCGCGGGGCATTCCATAGCCAATACAAAACCGCGCCCTTTCGGGCGCGGTTTGCCTACTCCGCGGGGAGGTACTCGCGGCCACGACAACACTTAACGGCGCTTCTTGCCTTTCTTCTTCGCCTTCCGGGCAGGCTTTCTGGCCTTCTTCTTCGCCGGTTTCTTGGCTGCTTTCTTCTTCGCCGGCCTCTTGGCTGCTTTCTTCTTCGCCGGTTTCCTGGCTGCTTTCTTCTTGGCCGACTTCTTTGCCGCTTTTTTCTTGGCGGGCTTTTTCGCTGCTTTTTTCTTCGCCTTCGGCTTGCCACCCCCGCCGCTCGGGGCAGATGGTGCGGGTCTGGGAGGCGGCGGCGCCGGCATCACCGGTTCCGGTTCCATTCCCTCGGGCTCCGGCATGCCGGTTTCTTCCTCTTCTTCCTCTTCCTCTTCGAAATCTTCCTCCAGCGATTCGCTGTAAGCGCCGCTGTCGCCGAATTCGTCTTCTTCGTCACGTCCATAGAGAGTGGGATCGTCGAACGTCATTGCTCCTCCTGATTCAGTGGCGGCCGGGTGCGGACACTGCGCCCAGGCTGCGGGCACGAGAAAATTTAAAAGACCACCGAAGCTGCTGCTGGAACGGCGCGTGATTATAGCACGACGTTCCGTGCAGGCTGCAAGGACCACAAGCACAGCGTGGCGTCCTCAAATTGACCACAAAGGACACGAAGGAACACGAAGGAAAACCTGAAAAATTAATCCCTTCGTGTGACTTCGTGCCCTTCGTGGTTCCCGAATTCAGCACACGACCAAAGAGGCAAAGGAAAGACGAAACAAACTCCGGACTAGGCGTTGCTCCCTTCCCCAAAAAAATGCCCCCAAGCCACAGCTCGAGGGCTCCTGCTCCTGACGGCGAGATCCTACTTCAAGCTTTTGACGAATGCAGCCACCGCCTTGGCGTCGTCGGCGGAGAGGCCGGAGAGGGGCTTTTTGTGCGGCACTTTCTTCGCGTCATTGCCCTTGGTGAGCATGTCGACAATCTGATCCGCGGTCACACTGGTGCCCTTGAGAGCGGGACCGATCTTCCCCTGGCCTTCTGGGCCATGGCATACGGCACACTTGGCTTTGAAGGTCGCGGCTCCATCCTGGGCAAAAGCGGGCAAAGCGAGCGAAGCGGCCAGCACGACAACCAGTAACAAAACGAGCACATACGTGATTCTCATGAAGTCTCCTTCGGTGATTGAGATGAGGTAGCGAAAATGCGGGGCCCGAAAATCAGGAGCATTGTAGCGCTATGGGCAGGTAAAGGAAATGCGGCAGGTCACTTATCGCGCCGGCTGGATGACCAGGATCATTCCGGGGTGCAGCACTGCCACGTTGCGATTGTCGCGCTTGAGAGCGCTGACGGTGGTCTTGTACAGCATGGCGATGGAGTAAAGCGTTTCTCCGCTTTTGACGCGATGATGAACGGCGCTGGCAGTTTCTTCCTTCTCGATCTGCGCCGACTTGGTGGCGGGAGGCTTGCTGCTGGTGGTCTGCGTGGCCTTCGACTTCGACTTGCTGTGGGAACTGGCAACCTCGGTATCGCGCGCGCTGGGCGTGACGGGCAGGTGCAGGGCAAGAACGCGGCGTCCGGCCAGGCTGGAGCCATGCAGACCGTTCCAGCGCCGGAGCATCTGTGGCGAGATGCCGAAGTTTTCGGCCACGGTCTCGACCGTGTCGCCGCGATGCACTTTATAGCGCGTGATGCGTTTGGCATAGGTCGCCGTGTCGCTCAGCGGATGTTTTCCCGGGGCAACCGGGATTACCAGTCTGGCGTCGGCTTCGAGTGCAGGACTGTCGAGATGGTTGGCTTCCTCGATTTGCTTCGCGGTGGTGTGATAGCTGCGGGCAAGAGACGCCAGCGTGTCCCCGGAACCGACCGTGTGGAAACGCCACCACAGGCGCTTGTCGGGCGGAATGGAGGCGATCGCAGTTTCGTACTGGTCCTTGGTGCCAGCCGGCAAGCGGAGCTGGAATTCGCCCGTGCGCGGAGTCGACAGGCGCAACAGGCTGGGATTCAGATCGAGCAACTCCGGGGCCGTCGAGTTCACGCATTGCGCCACCAGCCGCAGATCCACCGGATAGTCGATGGTGAGCGTGTCATAGTCAGCCGGCGAATCCATGTTGACGTCATCCAGCCCATACTGCGACGGGTTCTTGGTCATGATGGTCACAGCCAGGATAATCGGCACATAGTTGCGCGTTTCTTTGGGCAACACGTTGCGGCGGTAGAGTTCCCAGAAATCCGCGTAACCGGTGCGCTTGACCGCAGCCTGCACCGTGCCCGGGCCGGAGTTGTAGGCGGCCATCGCCAGATACCAGTCGCCGAACTGGTTGTAGAGATCTTTCAGGTGGTGAGCGGCGGCGCGGGTGGATTTTTCCGGGTCCTGCCGGTCGTCCTCGTACATATTGTGGTGCAGGCCGTAGCCCCTCGCGCGGCTGGCCATAAATTGCCAGATGCCGCGGGCGCCCACGCGCGAGACCGCCAGCGTATGGAACCCGGATTCGGCTTGCGCCAGATAGATCAGATCCTGCGGGACGCCTTCTTCCTTCAGGATGGGAAGCATCATGTCGCGATAGCGGCCCGATCGCGCATAGGCGCGCTCGAAGACCCCGCGGCCGCGGCCGGAAAAGTAGCTGATGTAACCGGCCACCTGATCGGTCATCATCAGCGGCAGGTCGGAATGCGTGTTCTTGATTTCGGCCTCGGCCTTGGCCTTGACGCCGGCGTCGGCGGAAGGCGTTACACCGTTCGTTTCGTCGATCGGCGCGGGCTCGGATTTTTGTTCCGGCTCCTGATCCGCGCTCGGCTGCACCCCGGCTTCAGGCGTATTCAAGTCGCCCAGGTTCAGCTGATCGATACCGGCGACCACGCGATCAAATTCCTGCTGCAGACGATCATCCGAGCGGATATCGACGGAACTGCCGAGCAGCGCGTTCATCGCGTTATCGAAATTCTGCTTGGCGTCCGCGGTCTTACCGGCACGATAGTTGTCCAGACCGGCCTGATATTCCTTTTCCACATGCGCAATGAGATCGGCCACCGGGTCGGGAGCAGCAGCGCTGGGCGCAGGTGCATTCGTCCCTGAGGAAACAAGTTCCTGGGCAGGAGGATCCGCGGTTGTAGTTGCCGCTTGCGATGCTGCAGTCGGAGTGGAAGCGGCAGCAGTGGCGTTAAGCGCCGGAGCCGACGCCGGGGGCAATAACGTCGCCGGGCGCTGCACCGTCTGACAGGCACAGGCGACTAACAGGCAACCCAGGCCGGCAGTTCCGAAATGAAGGTTCGCAAGCCGCATATTTCTCTATGAGATGCAGGCTTCTCCGCGCGTCAGATTTTCGCTGAATTCTATCAAAAATCGTACCCGCCGGCCGCCACCGGGTCAATCGCCGGAAAGGAACCGGGGAGGTTACTTTCGGCATGGCCCCGGAAGGTTACCTTGCTGAAATCTCCGACCTCCGACGTCCAACCCGGACCTCCAATTCCCGGGCCTCCAATTTTGGATGATAATCCTCCACTCTCCGGTTGCGTATGAGGGTATGCCTTCAGGCATACCGCAAGCGTCGCCTTTTGAATGCGCCTTTAGGCGCTCGCTTTGGGGCGCTGGAGTTTCGCCAAGTTCGCGGGTCTTGATTTTTCACACCCGCCAATAGTCCGGACGCCAAGTCTGGATCGCCTTCTTGATATCGGCCCGCGACAGCTTCTCTTTCAGCGCGCGCTCCACCAGTTTGGAAATCTCGCCGTCGGAGGCGAAGCGCAGGGCGATGAGCTGTTCCTCGGTCAACTCGGAAATGCGGGAGCGCAACGGTTCGGAAAGAAGCTGGCTCAAGCGCAGACGCTCCTCCAGACGAATCACACGGTCCTGCACCCTGAGTGCATAGAGGCGGATCTTGACCACCGCAACCAGCAGAGCAGCCGCCAACACGATGAGCAGTACCGCATGGACGTTGAACATCCAACCGCCCGTCATCACGTGGGCAAAGAAATGGATCAGTGCTGCGAGCAAAGCCAACCCGAAGAATGGCAGCACAAAGAAGTGAAACAGGGGATCGAGGCGCGTGTGATTGGCGAAGGTCTGTGGCTTCTTTTCAGACATAGAAAACTCCTGGTGCGGAACTCTTCGTGTGCGGAACTCTTCGTGTGCGAGCGAGCTAGTTTAGCAGAGGCGGGGCAGACCAGCGTTGAGGATCAGCGGCACGGCGGGCAGAAGGAGCAGAACGATTCAAGCGGGAAAATGAAAAGGTGCGATGATCCCCCGATCCCGCACCCTTCCATACCTTGCAACTTTTACGGCTGCAAGAAGTTCGGCCAGTTGCGAATTCAACTTGCGGCTACCTCGCCGCGGCCAGCAGAGTGGTTTCGGCAACGGGTAGATTCTGAGCCCGCATCTCAGCTTCCGCCTTGCTCTCGGGCAGCTGATACGTCGTCCGGTCACCTTTGAGCCGCAGCCCCGTGAGGAAGTACCGGTTTCCATAGCCATGAAAGATCAGAGTGTAGCCCTGGCTGATCATCTTCGTCTCCTTGCGAGACACCGGGGAAAACAGGGACACCGATGCAGTCGCATTGCTGATCTGCAGAATCTTCGAATCCGTGGCGGCCCGCCTGATCACGCATTGACCGGCCGGAATAGCCTTGCTGCCGACCATGAACTTAAAGGGCACCTGGGCCACGATCTCGCGCGTGTCTTGCAGCTGAGCAGCCGCCAGCATGGGCATCATCGTCAACATCAGCACCAACATCCGTTTCGCGTTTGTCATAGGTCACCTCCAGAAGTTTGATTCCATCGGGAACGTAGTTGCAGATTGCACCCGAATCAAAAAAACGTCCATGGAGCCGGTCTGAAGCGATATCAATTGATCTGAAGAATTGGCAGCGTCGTAATTTCGCCACGAAGGACACAAAAGACACCCAGGAGGTCAGCGCTTTCGCCTCGTGCAACTTCGTGTCCTTCGTGGTTGTCGATCTAGGGCCCGAAGATTGGTAGTGGGTCAGTCTGATTAAACTGACCCACTACCCGAAGATTTCCTAGCTTGACAGGCCCACGGGGCCGGACAAGAATATTTGCTATTGCAGGGGTTCTGAGTTCCATGGCTGAGAAGAAGGTCCGGTTCGCCCAATTCGAATTGGATTACGCGCGCTTCGAGCTGTGCCGCAACGGAAACCGCCTGCGGCTGGAGAGCCTTCCCCTGCAGTTGTTGATGTTCCTGATCGATCGCCACCGTCAACTGGTCACGCGCGAGCAGATTGCCGACGCGCTGTGGGGCAAAGATGTCTTCGTCGATGTCGAACAGGGCATCAATACGGCCGTTCGCAAGATCCGCATCGCCCTGGAAGACGATTCCATCGAACCGCAATACCTGCAGACTGTGGTGGGCAAAGGCTACCGCTTCGTGGCAGAGATCTGCGTGACGGACGCTGCCAAGTCAGAGGCTGGGCAGCCTTTCTTGATTTCTCCGGAAGAATTTGGCCAGGCCATCATGGCTGCGGCCGGCCTGGAACCAGACCGCCGCAAGGTCCCGCCCAAGATGCAGGACGAATCCTGACCTGCCCCGTCAGCCCCGTTTGCCCACTCACTTTGCAGGCGGCAGGAGGCCGGCTTGCTGCATGACAGAGAGCATGTCCCATTCACTCCACTCTTCAATGATTTTTCCTGCCTTGAGCCGAAACATCGTCATGCCCGGGATGGTGATGAACTTGCCCGTGGCCGGGAACCCCATGCCTTCGTGAGTGTTCGTACCCGAAGCGGTCCAGCGAACGAGGACCAGGTCCCGCTCGGCCATCATCTCGTTGATCCTCATGTGCATGTCGGGCATGGCCTTGCGCTCTTCGCGGGCGGCGGCCATGTCTTCTTCCAGGGTGGCTTCGTGGGTGCGGCCATGGGCGACGAAATCAGGGGCGTGCGAGTCAGCGTATTTCTCGAGATGGCCCTGATCGATCACTTCTTCGAAGAAGTTGCGGGTCACTGACTTGTTCCGTTCCAGTTCACTGCCTGCTTGCGCTGTCGCCACGCCAACGGTTCCAGCTGCCAGAAAAAATATCCATAAGAATGCTTTGCGCATATCGTTCTCCTTCCTGAATAAGTCGCGCGGCCAGAAACCGGTTCAGTGGAGTTTGGCCGCGGAGCTTGTTTGATAATGTAACATATGTTACAGTAATTAGCAAGAACTATGGCACGCCCGCCCAACCCCGCCATCCGCGCCCGACTGCGCGAACAAGCCGTGGACTACGTCCTCTCGCAAGGTGTGTGGGACGTCACTCTTCGTCCCCTGGCCAAAGCACTGAAGACGAGCGCGCGCATGCTCGTCTATCACTTCGGTTCGCGGGAAGGGCTGATGCGCGAAATCCTGGCCGGCCTGAGGGAGCGCGGGGACGCCCTCATACAGAACTGGTTCCGCGAGGCCAAGACCCCGCCGACGCTACCGGAATTTTTGCTGGCGTACTGGCGGCGGATGAGCGATCCAAGAATGCGGCCCGCGTCGCGTCTGATCTTCGAACTGTATGCCCTGGCGTTGCACGATCCGAAGGCGTATCCGGGCGTGCTGACCGATCCGGTTGAGTACTGGCGAGAACTATCCGGAAAAATGGGAGCTCCGCGTAAGATCGGCGCGGCCGAGGCGACGCTGCTGCTGGCCGCGACCCGCGGCCTGCTGCTCGATCTTTGCGCAACCGAGGATCGGAGGCGCGTCGGAGCGGCCGCAAAACTCCTGGCCCGGCTTCTGGAGCGCAGGACCGGCGATCAAAGAAACTGAGCTTCGCATCCTTCGATCACCCGCAATTCAAGCACTCGCATGTAGAATCTCCTCTTGCCAGCATCGTCCGGCACGGATAGGAATCCAATACTTCCATGAAAGCCATTCAAGTCAAGCAACCCGGCGGGCCAGAAGCGCTGGAACTGGTGGAGCTGCCGATTCCGCAGCCCAAGGCGAATGAAGCAGTCGTGAAACTTTCCGCTGCCGGCGTGAACTTTATCGATGTCTACTACCGCGAAGGGCGTTACAAGGCTTCCCTGCCCTTCATCCTCGGACAGGAGGGGGCGGGGGTAGTCAGCGCCGTGGGCGCCGATGTGAAGTCGGTGAAGATTGGCGATCGCGTGGCCTGGACCGGGCTGCTCGGTTCCTATGCCGAGTACGCGGCCGTCGCCGCCGACCGGCTGGTGCCGATTCCTGCGGGAGTCAGCGATCGTGAGGCCGCGGCCGCCATGCTGCAGGGCATGACCGCGCACTATCTGTCGCACGACACGTACCCGCTGAAACGCGGCGAGACCGCGCTGGTGCATGCGGCAGCAGGCGGCGTGGGCCTGCTCCTGGTCCAGATGGCGCACCTCATCGGCGCGCGCGTGATCGCCACGGTTTCGACTGACGAAAAGGCCCGGCTGGCGCGCGATGCCGGAGCCGACGACATCATTCTCTATACGCAGGCCGATTTTGAAGCTGAGACCAAGCGCCTGACCGGCGGCAAAGGCGTTGACGTGGTGTATGACTCTGTGGGCAAGACGACCTTCGAAAAGGGCCTGAACGTTTTACGTCCGCGCGGGATGATGGTGTTGTTCGGCGGCTCCAGCGGAGCCGTGCCTCCGTTTGACCTGATCGCGCTGTCGCAAAAGGGATCGCTCTACCTAACCCGGCCCACGCTGGCGCATTACACCGCCACGCGGGAAGAACTGGTCGCGCGGTCAGGCGCGGTCTTCGGCATGATGGCCGCGGGCAAGCTCAAACTGCGGATTGAGCATACCTACCCGCTGGCAGAGGCGCGCCAGGCCCACATGGATTTGGAAGGTCGGAAGACGACGGGGAAGTTGCTGCTGATCCCATAGTATTTGTCGGCAGCTCACCATACAACAGCCGTTGTCATCCTGAGCGCAGCGAAGGACCTATGGAATCGCCGGCAGCGCCAAGCGTGCCTACAGGATGCATGGGTCCTCCGGCCCGCCGAGAGCGCGGGCCTCAGGATGACAGGGTGATATTGAAGCACAATCATGAAAGCCATTCGCGTCCAGCGCACCGGCGCTCCTGATGTGATGGAACTGGTGGAGGTGCCGGTTCCTAAGCCCAAGCCCACCGAGGCGTTGGTCAAAGTCGCTTGCGCGGGCATTAACTCGATTGACGGCCACTTCCGCGATGGAAGTTTTCGCGCGCCACTGCCGTTTATTCCCGGCCAGGAAGGCGCGGGCGTGGTGACGGCAGTCGGCGCGGACGTGAAAGCTGTCAAAGAAGGCGACCGCGTGGCGTGGAGCGGCACGCTGGGATCGTATGCCGAGTACGTCGCATCGCCAGACGACCATCTCGTGCCCGTGCCGCCTTCGATCACCGATGAGCAAGCTGCCGCAGCGATGATGCATGGGCTGACCGCGCACTATCTTGTCCATGATGCTCACAAACTCAAGGCAGGCGAGACGGCATTGGTCCACGCCGCAGCAGGCGGAGTCGGATTGCTGCTGGTGCAATTGGCGCATGCCATCGGAGCGCGGGTGATCGGCACCGCATCGAGCGACGAGAAGGCACAGTTGGCGCGCGAGGCTGGAGCCGACGACGTCATCGTCTTCACCCGGCAGGATTTCGAGCCCGAAGTGAAGCGGCTGACCGAAGGCAAGGGCGTGGAAGTGGTCTACGATGGCGTGGGCAAGGCGACGTTTGAGAAGAATCTGAACGTCATGAAGCCACGCGGGATGCTCGTGCTCTACGGCATGTCGAGCGGCCCAGTGCCGCCCGTGGATCCGGCCAAGCTGTCGGAGAAAGGATCGCTGTACATGGCGCGCACCACGCTGGCGCACTTCACAGCGACGCGCGAGGAATTGCTGGCGCGCACCAGTTCGCTATTCAGTATGATCGCCGCAGGCAAACTCAAGCTGCGGATCGCGAAAAAGTATCCGCTGGCCGACGCGCCGCAAGCCCACCGTGACATGGAAGCGCGGACGCTGGCCGGCAAGCTGCTTCTGATCCCTTAGGGTCGGTGTGGCGCGGGCACTTCTGCCCGCGAAATGCCAGCGGTACCTCACACTGTCCATGACTGCGGACTGCGGGCTGCGGCTTTGTCGAAGACGGCCCCACTCGTCGGATCAAAGTCAAAAGCACGCGGGCAAGAGTGCCCGCGCCACACGGGCCCTCAGCGACACTGGTTGATCGACCGGTGCTTAGCTGCTGCGAATGTAGTTGAGCACGTATTCTGGCACTTCTCGTCCCGGCAGCAGTCTCGCGTCGTTGATCGGATCCCCCGCCTGCATTTCCAGCGGCAGGACGCCCGCCCAGGTCGGAAAGGAATAATCTTCCTCGTCGTCAATCGGCGGACCGGTTCGCACTTTGGCCGAGAACTCCTCGATCGGCACGCGCAGCACGGATGTTTGTTTGAGCTCGCGCTCGTTAGGCTGGCGCGCGTCGTCCCAGCGGCCGGGCAGAATGTGCTCCGACAACGCCCGCAGCGCCTCCAGCTTTTCGTTGCGTTCCTCCACCAGCGTCGCCTTCCCCAGAATCACCACCGAGCGATAGTTCATGGAGTGATTGAAAACCGAGCGCGCCAGCACCAGACCATCGAGCAAGGTCACCGTGATGCAGACCGCAACGCCGTCTTTCATCTGGCGCAGCATGCGGCTGGCGGCCGAGCCGTGGATATAGAGGCTCGCGTCCACGCGGCCGTACGAGGTGGGAATCACAAAGGGCTGGCCGTCCACAAGGAAACCAACGTGGCACAGGAAACCTTCGTCGAGAATGCGATACACGGTCTCGCGGTCATAGACGCCGCGATGGGCTTCGCGGACCACACGCGTCCGCACAGTGGGCATTTCTGTTTCGGGCATTCAGGAGGAACTCCGGGCAAGCGCCAAGGATGGGTAAAAACAGAGTGTAACACTAGGGTGTGGGGCGGACGTCTGGTGAAGGGCCGCGTACCGCGCCGGCAGCACTAAGCAATTGACAGTTATGGGGTTAGGCAGGCCGGGAGATTTCCACAGCGTTCCTGCAGGAACACAAGTGCGGTTTGTGAGAAGTGTTCCTGCAGAAACACTTTCATGTACATCGTTGTACATACGATTGTGTATGAAATCGTTTGCTTTGTGTCAGTTATGAAATTTGGAAGGATTAACGAAGGAGTAAACTTTTGAGCCGTCTGGACGGCCTCGGTCGTTGAGGATGCTTATTGCACGGTGGAAGAGAGGCCCTTTAGGGCAGTGTTAGAGCCTCCTCACAGACAGAGAGCTTCAGACCCGGTGGAACCGGGTCGATCTTTAGGCGTCCAGCGGCCGAGGAATACGGATAAGCTTCCGCCATCGCAGCCAACTTAGCCCTCACGGGATTGAGCCAGATGTATTCGCGGTGCTTCTCGTAGTCCTCGACATCGCGGACGCGATGGTTGGTGAAGCCTGCCTGCCAGACGGGACCACGTGCGTGCAGGCGAAACGAGAATCCTCCTTTGATGAACTGCATGACGCGCTCCAGCGAAATCTCGTCTGCAGGCGTGAGCAGGGCATGGACGTGATCGGGCATGATGACGAATTCGTGCAGTAAATATTTTCGCGCGTCGCGATAGTGCGAGAGGGTTTCGATCAGGAGATTGGCGTTTGCCTCGCGCCGGAAGATCGGCTGGCGGTGAGCGGTGACGGTGGTGATAAAGAAAAGACGGTCGCAGTCCATTTTGCAATGGTCGTGGGGATGGAAGAGTGTTGTCTGTGAGAGATGTCACAATTCGCCAAGGGTCCGTTTCAAAACGGGAATAAATGGAAGAGGTTCAATCTGTGTGGCCCGCCTGCGCCGCAAGCAGTGACGTGGAAGAGCGGTGCTTCAGCGCCGCGTCAAGGAGAGCATTTGGGGTGGGCTTTAGCCCCGGTGAGCGCTTTTCCTCGCCGCAAGCGAAAACGACCACCAGCCCTAAAGGGCACTCTTTTCGGGGCGGACCTAACGCGGCCCTGAAAGGGCCGCTCTTCCACGTAGTTCGCAACGGCATCTTTGTCGCGAGGGGATTTTTGGATCGAGGAGTGAAGAGCGGCGCTTCAGCGCCGCGTTCAGGGCTTGGCAGGAGCCTGCCCCATCACTTCCCAGGCAAAGACCCTGACAGTCTGATGTACCGGATGCACCAGCCCTTCTCTTTGGGTCTCAATGCGTGGAGAGAGTTCGATGCGAGCGATCCGCTCCGCTATCACCTCGAAGGATTCAATCAACGGCGTGAGGTCGATCTTTGGTGGCCTGTGCTCATACCCGATGACAACGACTGCCTTTCGCTCCGTGCATTGCAAGTTCGCCAGCTTGTAACAGTCCCCAATCGTGCTCACGTTTCCCGGGTATGGATGGAGAAGATTCACTGACCAGTTTTCCGCCTCGCGACCGTTATCCCCGAACGGACGCGTGATCTTGAACTCCATCGCCCATTCTTTTGGGATAAGCAGGTCCGGTGTCCGCTTCGTGCGCACGGCCCCGTGGAATTGCGGACGTTCGTTGAGATACACCGCGAGAAGCTTGACCAACTGCGGTTCGCCATAGGGCCCGACTCCAGGCTGAAAAGCGCGGAAAGGTACCCGGGTCGCGTCGATGTAAGCCAACCCGTCAGCGATATCCTTCATGATCTCGTCTAGTTCCATTTCGATTGGAAAGCAAAAAGAGGCACGGTGTCTGCCGTGCCCCCCACAGCCATCCCTTCCCAAAACCTTGCCCTATCTGAAGGCTTGCCCTCTCCAAACCCGGCGGAGCTTTGCTCCGCTGGACAGCCGAGGGCGGCTGTCCCTACACGAGCAAAACCTGGCGGGCAGGAGTGCCCTGAGCTTGCCGAAGGGAGTGCCCGCCCCACATAAGCAAGTCCACATCTACGAGCAGCCGCTGGTGCTGCCGCAGCTCATGCAGCGATAGCAGCTGCCGTTGCGGGTCATGATGCTGCCGCAGAAGCTGCAGGTGGGGGCGTCGCCGAGGTCGACGATGCTCGACAGCGCGTCGGCGGCATGAATCTTCCCGTGCCCCGGCGGGATCATCTGCTCGCGTCCGGCGGTCGTTGACCCTGAGCCCTCTCCGACAAGCGATCCCTTGCTGGGATCAAACTCTTGTTGCGACACTCCTGCCGGCTTCAGCCTCAGATTCTCGAACAGCAGTTGTTGCTGGCCGGTTAGGAAGCGCATCTGCAGCCAGCGGAAGATGTAGTCCATGATCGACTTGGCGTAGCCGATGTCGGGATTGCCGGACCATCCGCTGGGCTCGAAGCGGGTGTGGGCGAACTTCTCGCAGAACAGCTTCAGCGGAACGCCGTGCTGCAGCGCGATCGAGACTGCAAGCGCAAAGCTGTCCATGAGGCCGGAGACGGTCGATCCTTCTTTGGCCATGGTGATGAAGAGTTCGCCGGGCTCGCCGTCGGGATAGAGGCCGACGGTGATGTAGCCCTCGTGATCTCCCACTTTGAATTTGTGGGTGATCGAGGCGCGCTCCTCCTGTAGCTTGTGGCGGACGGCGCGGGGCGGCGCGTTGAGGTTTTCTTCTTCGACCACGGTCTGTGTGGTGCGGGCGCTCCCGCCCGCGGCCTCTGCCGTCTTCGTTCCTGCGGCTGACAGCGGTTGCGACTTCTTGCAGCCGTCGCGATAGACTGCGACCGCCTTCAGGCCAAGCTTCCAGGCCTGCAGGTACGCTTCGCTGATGTCTTCGATGGTCGCGTTCTCGGGAAGATTGACGGTCTTCGATATGGCTCCGGAGATGAAAGGCTGCGCCGCGGCCATCATGCGGAGGTGTCCCATGTAGTGGATGGAGCGCGTGCCCTTGGCCGGCTTGAAGGAGCAGTCGAAGACGGCGAGATGGTCGTCTTTGACGTGGGGCGCGCCTTCGATGGTGCCGGTGGCGTCGATGTAGCTGACGATGGCGTCAGCCTGCTCGTGGGTGTATCCGATCTTGAACAGCGCGGTGGGCACGGTATTGTTGACGATTTTGATCATGCCGCCGCCAACCAGCTTCTTGTACTTCACCAGCGCAAGATCCGGCTCGATTCCTGTAGTATCGCAGTCCATCATGAAGCCGATGGTGCCGGTGGGGGCGAGGACTGTGACTTGCGAATTGCGGTAGCCGTGTTTTTCGCCGTGGGCCAGGGCTTCGTCCCAGCATTGTTTGCTGGCTTCGTAGATTGTGGTCGGGACGTTCGCTTTGTTGATTCCATTTACGCTCGCGCGGTGCATGCGGATTACGTCCAGGAACGGTTCGCGGTTGATGTACCAGCCGGGGCAGGCTCCGCCGGGCATGGTTGGGGGTGTGCCTGGAGTGCTCGCTTCGCTCGCAGGACGGACGAATGCGTCCGTCCCTACGTGGGCATCGCTTCCTAGATGGGTTGTGGTTATGCCTGCGCCTAGATTTGTCTCGGCCAGATTCTTTTTTGTGGCTTCGGTGGCCGGGACCAGCGGGGGGCATTGTTCGGCTATGCGGCTGGACTGGAGATAGGCTTCGCCGCACATGATGGCCGTCACGCAGGCGGCGTAGTCGCGGCCCGCGTCGCTGTCGTAGGGATGGCCTGCGGCCATCAGCAGCGCGCCTAGATTGGCGTAGCCGAGGCCTAGCGGGCGGTAGTCGTGCGAGTTGCGCATGATCTGCTCGGTGGGGTAGCCGGCGTTGTCGACGATGATTTCCTGCGCGGTGATCAGGATGTCGACGGCGTGGCGATAGGCTTCGACGTCGAACGTGCCGTTGGGCGCGAACTTCAGCAGGTTGAGGCTGGCCAGATTGCAGGCCGAGTCGTCGAGGAACATGTACTCGCTGCAGGGGTTGCTGGCGTTGATGCGGGCGGTGTTTTTCGACGTGTGCCAGCGGTTGACCGTGGTGTCGTACTGCATGCCGGGATCGCCGCAGTGCCAGGTAGCCTCGGAAATCTTGTTGAGCAGAGCTTTGGCTTTGTGCGTGTGCATGACACTGCTGTCACGGACCGACTTGGTCGAGAAATCGGTGTCGCGGACCACGGCGTACATGAAGTCGTCGGTGACGCGAACGCTGTTGTTGGCGTTCTGGAAGAAGATGGACGAATAAGCGTCCGAGTCAGGGTGCGAGCCGTCGTAGCCCTGTGCGACTAAGGCGTGGGCCTTGGCTTCCTCCTTCATCTTGCACTCGATGAAGTCGACGATGTCGGGGTGGTCGACGTTGAGGATGACCATCTTGGCGGCGCGTCGCGTCTTGCCGCCGGACTTGATGACGCCGGCGAAGGCGTCGAATCCTTTCATGAAGCTGAGCGGGCCGCTGGCAGTGCCGCCTCCGCTCAAGCCTTCGGTCGACGACCGCAGCGGGGAAAGATTTGTGCCTGTGCCTGAGCCCCACTTGAAGAGCATGCCTTCGGTCTTGGCCAGAGTCAGGATCGAGTCGAGCGAGTCTTTGACCGAGTTGATGAAGCAGGCGGAGCACTGGGGCTTGGAGTATCCGGTGATACCGAATTCGACCTGCTGGGTCTGCGGGTTCCAGTGCCAGTTGCGGCCGTCGGAGTTAGGCTCGATGCGGTCGCATCCCACGTTGAACCAGACGGGCGAATTGAAGGCGGCGTACTGGCGGACGAGGATGTGCACGAGCTCGTCGTGGAAAGTGGCGCCGTCTTCGGGGGTGCGGAAGTAGCCCTGGGCTTGTCCCCAGTCGCGGATGGTTTCGGCGACCCGGGCGACGAGCTGGCGGACTCCGGTCTCGCGCTCGGGCGTGCCAAGCGTGCCGTGGAGATATTTGCTGGCGACGATGTTGGTCGCGGTCATGGACCAGTCTTTGGGGACTTCGACATTCTTCTGCTCGAAGATCACGTTGCCTTGAGCGTCGGTGATCTGAGCGAGGCGGAGCTCCCAGTCGACCTCGGCGTAGGGAGAGACGCCGGGCTTGGTGAAGAGGCGGCGAAAGGCCAGGCCAGAGGACTTCTTCCCCGTCGCGGCGGAGACGGGGGCAGACGAAGCGGCGGCAGAGGTGGTTTCGGTTACGGTTTTGACGTCGGGCATCGATCTCTCCATTAATTAGATTCTAATCAACATGGCCCCGATTCGGCGTTCCGTGGCGACGGAGCGCGGTTTCAGGCGTTCCCGAACGGGAAAGGTTCGGGGTATTGCTTAGCCCACTCGACCTTTTATGTTTGGGCTCCTGAGTTCTCAAATAATAAGCCGCCGCAAACGAGCAACAACGCGGCTGCGCCGATCATTTCGTTGCCTACAAAGAATCCCATCATGCTGGCGCCAACTCCCGCCTCAAGCAGCACGGCCAGACCGCAGAGCAGAACGAGCGTCTTGCGCAATCTGGTTTCTGTGATGCCAGCCAGTAGCGCGATAATCGCAGTTACGAACCAGTGCCACCCGAGCGAGAGAAAAACGACCCGGAAGGCTGCCTGAAGGCGGGGAGCCAGATTCGACATGGCCAACGCCGGGAAAGCATAGCTATAACCGCCAACGCAATGCAGCGCAGCGCTTGCGGCGAGCGCCAGACTGCCCAGGGTGACGAAAACGCGTGCGGCTTTGTTGCGACCGTTGATCGAAACCTCCCAAAAAGAGCCGGTTTGTGTAAAAGAGTTCCCCGGGGGCTAAAGCCCCGAATCATTTCTGCTTCCAACGCGGCGCTGAAGCGCCGCTCTTCCACGGTGCTGCTTGCGCCGGTGGTGCTAGATGCCGCCAAACGTCAGGGGCTAAAGCCCATATCCATCGCTACATCTGATAGCACGGCTTGAAGCCGTGCCCTTCCCGAAATCCTTAACGTGGCGCTAAAGCGCCGCTCTTCCACGCTCACTTGACGCAGCGCTTTAGCGCTGCGCCACCCCCAACCCCGGTTAAAAACCCGAAGGGAAGGGTGAAGGACAGTGAGTGTTGGCGGCGGCTCCGGAATCGAGCTGCGGGGCCGTCGGGGTACGGGTTGAGACGGCATGGCCCGCCATTGCGTCGTCGGCTGCCGAGCTTCGCTCGGGTGGGCGGACGAGGGCGTCCGCCGCTACATGGGCAGCGTTGGTACCGGCATTGGCGGACAGGAGTGTCCGCCCCACACTCGTCCGCGCCACTTGGCCGTCGTCGAAAAGGGTGGCCTGGTTGTCGCTGGCGACGTATTCGGTCGCGGGCGTCAGTTCCAGTGAAGTGGCGAAATCGGAGCCGATGCCGCTGGCCTTTTCGGCAGAATTCGCGATCCACTGGTTGAGGGCTGTGCAGATGGAGCGGCGCTGGGATGCGTCTTCGATGACCACGAAGCGGACGAAGTAGCGGCCCGAAGCCAGGCGGGAGCGCTGGCGGACCAGCATGCGGTCGAGGACGAAGGCCATGTCGTCGTCTTCGAAGAACTGGGTGACGGCGAGCATGCGGCGTTGCGTGACCTCGGCGGCTGAAGCCGCCTGCATATCCTGGAGCAAATCGCAGCGCTGAAGCCCTACGCCACCCAAAGGCGCCGCCGAGCTACGCTCGGCTGGACGGACGAGAGCGTCCGTCCCTACGTGAGCGATTTCTTCGGCCAGAGCAAACACTCCGGGTTTGCTGGGGACGAACAGCAGGCTGTGGGTCGATTCGCAGCGGAACCAGCGCGACCAGTGCAGCCGACGGTAGTCGAGAGGACGGTCGAAGCCGTGGCGCGCCAAGGATTCAGAAACGAGACGGGTAATGCTCTCCATTGCTGGGCTCCTAAAAGTCTCCACTTTGCCAGTACCGCCTTGCCATGCCCGGAGAAAAGGAGGTTCCCTCATCTGCCCGGCGGGCAGGGTCTCTACAACTGTGCTGCGTTTTTGACGTCGTCCCCGGGGGAGGATCGGGGGCGGCCACCGCACTAACCCGGCTCCAAGGCTTCTGCCCAACCGAAAGCCTGGAGGCCCAACTTCCCAAAAGGGTTATGGGCGGCCTGGCTTACGGATCCAGCGACCGGGACGCCCGCTTATTTTTCCTGCGTACGCAGTCCCGAGTCACCTCTGGCTCGGGAACCGGTTCGCGGCAGGTCGACTCCTGCTCTGTTCTCCTCGACAGCTGGATTTCGCCCCATTCCCGTGAGGCGAAATTTCATGCCACGGGATTGCAAAGTTACTCCCGTGGATTGTGCCTGTCAAGAGGGAAACACCATATGTTGTATCTCCAGCAATGACGGCCTAGATGCGGACCTGTGGACTTTTTTTCCACACTGGGGCGGCGAGTTGGGGTGCGGGTTGGAGGGGGAGCGGACTCATGGAGAAACGGACCTGGAAAGTGTGAGGGAGAGGAAGCCGTGGCGCAACGGGAAATGGGCCGGAGGCTGTTGATTGGTTGTGGCAAAGCGGAAATTCCTGTGCATGGCTGTGGAAGCCGGGCGGAGGAGCGCGATTGCATCGGGCGATGTTGTTGGGAGTGAGGAATTGGTGTGGGGTCGAGTGTCGTCCCTGGCGGAGTCTGTGTCGTAGCCCGTCTTGCGCCCCTTCGGGGCTTATATTCCTCCCACTTCTGACCCACGGCTTACGCCCCTTCGACAAGCTCAGGGCAAGCTGTGGGCTGCATTCTTGCGCCGCTTCGCGGCTGTGGCTTGGGACGCTAGGCCGGTCTGGTTTCGGTTTTGGTTTCGGCTGCTGCGCGGCCTTGGCTTCGGTCGATGGGCGGGTCTGGTTTCGGCCACTACCTGCTTCGATTGGCTTCTGGTGACGATCCGTGGCGTTGTTGGGTGTTGGCTCCGGGGGTACATGACCTTAGTGACCTTTGAGCGGTGACTCCGATTGAACGACAATCAGCGCAGGGGTCATTGTCCCCCTGCGGGAGAGGGCTGTGTTCCACTGTCGAGCGGTCAGGCTCTGTTTATTTCTTGCGGCCAGCGTTTCGCTGGCGTCTGCGCGCGATCTGGCGCTGGTTTCGAATAAGACCAACACCGTGACGGTCATGACCGTTCCCGACCTGATCAAGATCTGCAAAGCCCAGACCAACCGCTGGCCCGACGGCAAGCCGGTGACATTCATCATGCGGGCGCCAGCTGTGCCGGAAATGAGGCTGCTTCTGGAGAAGGTGTACGGACTGCCGGAAGCGCAGGTGAAGGAACTGATCGTGAGCGCCAATCACGGGCGGGCGAACCACCCTGCCATCCTGGTGGTGGATTCCGACGAAGATCTAGTCAATAAAGTGGCATCCATTCCCGGCGCGCTCGGCGTAGTGGACGTGTATGCCATCAACAGCAGCGTGGAGGTGCTCAAGCTGGCGGGCAAGCTGCCGCTCGAGCCCGGCTACCTGCTGCACGGCGACTAGCGGATCGTGCGGAGATTGCCCTGAGAGCAACGCCGAATCGCTGACCTGACGCGCAAGATACCCGGTGACACGGATCGACATGGGGACCGACAAGAAACAAGAGGCCGCGGCGGCTGGCGCGGACGCAGGCTCCGTCGGCAAGGCGGCGGACAGCAAGCCTGCGGGCAAAGTTACGTTCAGCCGACGGTTTCCTCGATTCGTCCTCGACGTGCGCCTGCAGGTAAGAATGTTTCAGAACGGGGAGTTTTGCACCTGCTGGGGACGCTCGACCGAGATTGGGCAGGACGGCATCGGGGCCACGCTCACCGGCGACCTGGAACCCGGCGAGATCGTTACCCTCGAAATTCCGCTGCCGCTCAGTCCCTACCCCATCAAGGTTCGCGCCATCGTGCGTTACCGCCATGGCCTGCGCTATGGCTTCGAATTTCTGACGCTGAATGAGTCGCAACGCGATACGGTGCGGCGCGTGTGTACTTACCTGGCGACCAAGGCGTAGAAGACGATTGTTGATTTTTGATTGTTGATTGTTGAATTGAAAACGTAAGATTTGGTGGGGAATGGTCTTCATTCAATAATCACGAATCATCAATCAACAATTCTTGCCTGCGCTGGCATCCTACTTACAATAAACCTGAGTCATGCGTGCTCTCCTGATTGCAGTCACGCTTCTGGGCGCGGCCTGCGCGCAATCCGCGGCGGGGCCTACCATTGTGGTTACGGATGAGAATGGAGTGGCTGTGGCGTCGGCGCGGGTAGTTCTCGAATCCTCGTCGATTCCCGCAGTGCGTTGCCAGACTGACTTCAGCGGACGCTGCCAACTGCCGGCGGTGCCGGCGGGGAGTTATCAGCTGCGGGTGGAGAAAGAGGGTTTCTATGCCGCTACGGAGTCCGGCGTGCAGATCGCGCCCGGAGGCACGATCGAGGTGAGCATCTCGCATCAACAGGAAGTGAAAGAGGTGGTCGACGTGGTGGAATCTCCGCCCGCGATTGACCCGGCGCAGGTCGAGGCGCAAGAGACGATCACCGGACTCGACGTGATTGACATCGTCTATCCGTCGAACCACGATTACCGGAATGCTTTGAATTTCATCCCCGGGGTGGTGCTGGATGCGGGCTTTCAACCGCATGTGGCCGGAGCAGAAACTTACCAGACGGTGACTCTGCTGGACGGCTTCAACGTGACCCAGCCCGCCAATGGACAGTTGGTGGTGCGGGTCAGCACGGATGCGTTTCGCTCGATCCAGGTTGAGCCGGCGCGCGAGCCGGCCGAGGCGGGGAAGGGATCGGGCGGGCTGTTGAGCCTGAATACCGGGATTGGAGACGATCACTATCGGTTTTTCGCGACCGATTTTATTCCGTCGCTGCAGAACAAGCATGGTTGGAGATTCGACCAATTCTTGCCGCGGCTGACTTTTTCGGGCCCGCTACGCAAGGGAAAGATGTGGTTCTACAACGCGTTTGACGGAGAGTACGACAACACCGTCTTTACCGAACTGCCGGTGAACCAGGATAACGACCACACGCTGCGGGTGGGGAATCTCTCGAAGGTGCAGACGAACCTGACCAGCCGAAATATTCTGACCACTAGCTTTCTGGTGAACGATCTGCACGACCAGTATGAATTTCTGTCGCCGCAGAGCCCGCAACTGTCGAATCCGAAGGATGTCGAGTCTGCGTATGTGGCGAGTGTGAAGGATCAGCACTATTTTGCGGGAGGACAGCTGCTGGAGACGGGATTCGCGTTCGATCAGTACAACTTGCGGATGACGCCCTACGGGACGACGCCGTACTTTGTGAATCCCACGACGGCGGGAGGGAGTTACTACCTTAACGAGCAGACTCATGCGACGCGGTGGCAGGCGCTGACGAACCTGTTTCTGCCGTCGCACCAGTGGCACGGGCGCCACGATTTCAAGGTTGGAGTCGATCTGGATCGCATTGATTACGATGCGCAGTTTGCGCGACAGCCGATTTCGTTCTGGCCGGCTCCGACGCTGTTTAAAGCGTCGACGGGGCCTTGTCCCGCCGACGCGAATGGAGTGCCGATCACGCCTTCTCCGTGTTTGCGCTATTCGACATTTTCCGGGGGCGCGCATTCGGCAACGCTGAACTCCGAGATCAGCGGCTACGCGGAAGATCGCTGGAGCGCCACCAGCCGCCTGCTCATCGCGCCGGGCGTCCGGCTGGACTGGGATGAGATCGTGCGGCAGGCGCTGATCTCTCCGCGACTGGCAGGGACGTACGTGCTGGACAACTCGGGCGACACGAAGCTCTCGGCGGGCGTGGGCCTGGTTTACGATGCGACGCCGATTTTTCTGATCGCGCGGCCGTTTGCCGGGCAGAGAACCGATTACTTTTTCGGGACGAGTGGAACAGGCGGAGCACTTACGAACACTACGCTTTCCACCTTTGCGGCGAATCGCAATACGTTACAGGCACCGCGCTTCCTGAACTGGAGCATTGGGCTGGAGAAGAAACTTCCGGCGGCGGTTTATTTGAAGGCCGAGTTTCTGGAGAAGCGCGGGAGCCGGGGGTTTGTTTATGACACCGCCGGCAATACTACCGGCGGGACCTTCACTCTGCAGAACACACGCGACGACCGCTACGACGCTTTGCAGATCACTCTGCGGCACAACTTTCGCGGGAACTACACCGTCATGGGAGCGTATACGCGGTCGCGGGCGCACTCGAACCAGGTGCTCGACTTCAACGTAGACGGTCCGGTTTTGAGCGCGCAACAGCCGGGGCCTTATCCGTGGGATGCGCCCAACCGATTTCTCTCGTGGGGCTATTTGCCGTTTTTCAAGCTGCCGGTATTTCATCGATTTGAGCTGGCGTACTCCACGGAAGTGCACTCGGGCTTTCCTTTCAGCCTGGTGAACGATCAACAGCAGCTCGTGGGCCAAGCCGGCGCGCAGCGGTTTCCGGAGTATTTCTCGCTGAATCTGCAGCTGGAGAAACGGTTTCACCTGTTCGGAAATTACTGGGCGCTCCGCGGAGGATTCAACAACATCACGGGACGGTGTGATCCGTTTTTTGTGAACAGCGTAATCGACGCTACGCATCCGCAACCGACGTTTGGGGCGTGCCTGGGGCGGGCGTTCACGTCGCGGATACGGCTGCTGGGGCGGAAATAAGGACTGCAAGAAACAGAACTGATCGCAAAGTACGCCAAGGACTCGCAAAGGTCGCAAAGAAAGGCAAACCACAGCAGATTTGGGTAGTGGCTCAGTTTGAATCCAACTGCGCTGGAGGGCAAAGCGGCAGGCTGTGGCATACTAGGCCAGAAAGGGAGCGGCGGGTGTGAAAAGTTCTCTGGCGATCAAGGGGCTTATCATTTTCGGAGTTGCATGGGGCGGTTCAATTCCGTGGTTGATTTACCTGGCGGCAAAAAGAGAAATTCCTTGGTACGTGCCCATTATCTGTACTCCCATCTATCTAACCCTGCTGTATGGCCTGAAACCTCTTTGGATACGTGCCCGCCACAAGAAATCAGACTGAGACACTACCCATGTTTTCGCTGTCCCTATTAAGGTCGCCATAGGTCGGGGCGCGATATAATCGCATTCAAGCACTGCATCGAAACGCCGCTTCCGGTCATCTCTAACTCTATATCTGGAGGACAAATCATGGCTCACGAAGTACCCGCTCTCCCCTACGCTTACGACGCACTGGAACCCACCATCGACAAGCAGACCATGACGTTGCATCACGATATGCACCATGGCGCCTACGTGAAGAACCTGAACGCCGCGCTGGAGAAGCATCCTGAACTGGGCGGCAAATCTGCCGAGGACCTGATCCGAGACCTGAACGCGGTGCCGGAAGATATCCGGACGGCCGTGCGCAACAACGCCGGCGGCCACGTGAACCACACCATGTTCTGGAAGATCATGAAGCCCAAGGGCGGAGGCGACCCGAACGGCGCAATCGCCGACGTGATTCACAAGACGTTTGGTAACTTCAAGGACTTTCAGGCCAAGTTCAACGATGCCGGGGCGAAGCAGTTCGGCTCAGGCTGGGTGTGGCTGGCGGGCAAACCGAACGGTGACGTGCAGATCATCTCCACACCCAACCAGGACAGCCCGCTGTCGCAGGGTCTGTATCCGATCTTCGGCAACGACGTCTGGGAGCATGCGTACTATCTGAAATACAACAACCGGCGGCCAGAATATCTGGCGGCGTGGTGGAACGTGGTGAACTGGGAAGAGATCAACAAGCGCTACGCCGCTTTGAAGTCTGGGAAAGAGACGCAGGAGCCGGCGCTGGCGCACCGGTAAGGCATCTGAGCGCGTCCGAGCCTTGCGGTGCAAAGCATCGCATATAATGACTCTGTAGGCAGCCGGACCGGACGGTCGCTTCCCGCGTCTTCGGACGCGAGGAGAGGAAAGTCCGAACTCCGCAGAGCAGTGTGCCGGATAACGTCCGGGACAGCCGGTTCAAGCCGGCTGGACGGAAAGTGCCACAGAAAACATACCGCCCCGCCGTCGTTGCGGGGACTCAGGGTTTTAAACGGAAGCGAGCCGAACGCGCGCTTGTGGCGTCGCCAAACCCGCGACGCGTCGCGCGGCTCGCCCGGATCCTTCGGAGCGCAAACTGCGCGCTCCTCAGGATGACAATGCCCCTGAGAGCCGGCAACGACGGCGGGGTAAGGGTGAAAAGGTGCGGTAAGAGCGCACCGCCGCGGCAGTAATGCCGCGGGCAGGGCAAACCCCACACGGAGCAAGACCAAATAGGGAGGAAGTGCGCGGCTTCGGCCGGGCACACGTGCCGGCTCGGTGCGTCAAACCTCCGGGTAGGTCGCTAGAGCCGCGCAGCGATGCGCGGCCCAGAGGAATGGCCGTCCCGCGGGAGCAATTCCGCGGACAGAATTCGGCTTACAGGTCCGGCTGCCACAGCTTTCTGTTTTCAATAACTTACAGAACTCCGGATGCGGTTGTGACGGAGGTGTGACGCACTCTGCCCGGCGTGATCAATCAACTGCGGTCCTATCCAGGCTACTTGACGCCGGGACAGGTAAGACGATATCTTACTTTCTATGAAGACGACTATCTCTTCCAAGGGCCAGATTGTTTTGCCAGCAGAATTCCGGCAAATGGACCGGATCGAGCCGGGCCAGGAGTTCGAGGTCAAGCGTCTTGATCGTGGAGACTATCGCCTCGTTCGGCGCGTTGCTCCTCGGAACGAGGGCACTATCGATTGGCTCCTCGCCTGCCCGCACAAGGATTTTTTTGTTCCCATCGAATCTGAGTCTACCGATACCCTGTGAAGTATCTGGTTGACGCGAACGTTTTGAGCGAACCGACGAAACCATCCCCGGATCCGCGGGTAGTGGGCTGGCTTCGCGAACATGAGCCCGAGATGGCCGTCAATCCTGTGATTCTCGGGGAATTGCGCTTCGGCATTCTTATCCTTCCCACGGGAAAGAAGCGGACCGCGCTCGAACGCTGGTTCGATGCTGGGGCCGGGCGTCTCCACTGTCTTCCCTGGGATGCGGACACTGGCCTGATATGGGCGGAACTGCTAGCGCGTCTTCGCAAAACGGGGAAAACTATGCCGATCAAGGATAGCCTGATCGCAGCGACCGCGGTTGTGCACAGTCTCGCGGTCGCTACGCGCAACCGCGTCGATTTCGCGAAGGCCGGTGTACACGTCGTCGATCCCTTTGCTTCTTGACGCCTGTCGTGTAGTTCACCCCCATCCGGACAGCGTGATGACGGAGCCGGCCGCTACAAGCCTTTGTTTTCAATCACTCCGAAAAGGCAACAAAGCCCAATGTGGGGTCGGTGCGACGCATGGGCTCTTGCCTTATTTGAGCTTCATGTATTCAGCCTTGGCCTGCTTCAGAATAGGAATGTCCGGATCCGCATCCTTCCAGAGGGTAAGGAAATCCTGATAGGCAGATTTCGCTTTGGCCTTACCACCTGACAGTGCGTAAGACCTGCCCAATTGCAGGTGCGCCAAGGCGCCGATGGGATCGCTGATCACAATCCCGCGGTGATCGAGAATTTTCTGGAATTCCGCGGCGGCCTCCGCGCCCTGATGTGAGGCCAGATAAGCCAGGCCACGGACATAGGCTGGGTAGAGATTACCCGTTCCCAAGAGAAATTCAGATCCGCCCTCGATCGGAGTTCCGCCTTCATAAGAAGTGGCGGTTTGCAGCAGTTCGATAGCCTTTGAGGGCTGGCTGTGGTTCGACGCCACGAGTGCGCGGATGGTTGGTACATACGTGAATCGGACTATCGTGTCCTCGGGGAAGCGCCTGGAGAGGTCCTCGGTCAGTCCTTGAGATCGAGAAGCATCGCCCGAGAGAGCAAGGGCAATGGCAGCTCCATATTCCACATCCCTGCTCTTTGAAAGCTCTACTGCGTGCCCAGCTCTCTGCTTTGCGGCCAATACATTTCCGAACAGAGCCTCCCGCATGGCAGCATCTGCTTCGTAAAGGGCCTCGGTATCCCGCCGCTCCGCCTTGCGAGCCAAATCCGCTGCCCGCCGTGACATCTTCCTGGCCTCTTCCAAGTGACCGGAATAGGCCGATACGAAAGCTTCGGCGTTGGACATCCAGTCGTCCACGCCGGGTTTTTCCCGAGACAGAGCGGCTTCCCGGTCCATTCCTGTCTTGTCATCTTGCAAGAAGGCAATGATGTATCGCTGGACATAGAAATCGGGGATATCAAGTTTGCGCTCGGACGCTCGCTGGAGAGTCTTCTCCGCTTCAGCAGTGCGCTCCAGCGCCAGGTAGCTGCCGGCAAGAAGGCTGTATCCTATGGAAAAGTCCGGGTCGATACCGAGGGCTATTTTGGCTTCCTCGACGGACTCTTGACGTTTCCCCAGCGAAGGATAGACTCCACCTGCCAACAGCCCGTGGGGTAACGACGCACGAGGATAGGCCCGCACCCACAAGTCGCAGATCTGTTGCGCCTTCTCCAGGTCCCCCGTAACCTGCAATTCGTAGGTAAGAGAAATAAAGAACCTTTCTTGGTCGCTGGCGTGATCCCGCAATTGATAAGCCTTGTCGGTGTTTTGCGCGGAAAGGACGGATTCCCCGATGTCACCGTACATGCGCCCGAGCGCCGCGTAAGCGCTGGCAAAGTCGGGGTCAATCTCGATGGCACGACTGAAAAAGGGCACTGCGGCCGCCGAACCAGTGGAAGAGACAACCTGCCAGCCGGCGCTGTAGGCTTTCAAGGCTTCGAGCGAGGGCGTCGTGGCTTCGGCGAGCGGAACGTCGTACTTCTTGACTGTGGTGAGTGATTCGCCGACTCGGGTTCTGAATTTGCTGGCCATCTGGCCGAGCGCAATCAGAACATCCTCTTTTTTCGCCGCTTGCACCTGTTCCTCAGCAAGAACATCTCCCGTGCGACAGTCTTGTGCACGTAATCCCAAAACATACTGGCTGCCAAGACTTGCAATCGAGCCGTCGAGAACGGCCGCACTTGCAGTTCGCTCGCAGATTTCCCGGGCGATCTCTGGAGTAAGCCGGGCATCGGCAGGCTTGCCCATGAGCCTCAGTACCTGCTGGATGCGCTCTTCTGAGATGAGGCTGAGGAAGGGCGACTGCTCAAGTTGCACGGCCAAGCCTTGCCTCAGCGTTCCGTCAAATACGGAATCGCCAGTCGTGTTACCGAAGTCGGCAAGGACAATCGTGTCTTTGTCCGTCAGCTTCGGTGCGCCGCGGAGATAGAAGTAAGCCAACGCTGCCAGTGCCAGGACTGCGACGGCAGCAACGGCGAGCCGCTTTTCTTGACGAGTTCCTGTCTTGCCTCGCGGCATGGTCGCAGCAGGCAAATCCGGACTCCGGTCTTGCTGTTCTTGTGCCTCCGGCTCCCTGACCGGCGCGATGAAGCGATACCCCCTGCCACTGACGGTTTCAACGAATCTAGGTTGTTCAGGATCGTCCTTAAGAACCTGCCGAATCTTGCGGATTGCCCCGTTGATGCTGTTGTCCGTGTCCAGGAACACATCCTTGCCCCATATCCGCTCCACGATCTGGTCTCTGGTAACGAGCTCCCCACGATGTTGAACGAGGAAAAGAAGCAGCTCCATGGGAGTGGGTTCGAGCTTAAGCACACGTCCGGCCCGGCGCAGTTGGTAGGTGCGGAGGTTGAGTTCAAGACCCTCACCCAGCTCGAGACCGTCGCGGATCTTGCCCTGATTCTGCTTCACGCATGGCCCCCAGGCAGGATTCTCCGCAGTCTACACGACTTGCCGCGCTGCAACCAACCCGCGCCTTTTCAATTGCTTACAAGCACAGGAAAAATTAAGCAAATCAACAGGCCTTCACTATTGTTCGGCCCATGAGTCTTACAGCATCTTGTCGGCACGACCGGCGATTGTGGGGCAGCAAAACTGGTGTGCAGGAATGTTTTCCTTCTGCAAGCGGTGGCCCGCTGCGGTCGCCAAATCCCTAGTGAGTTTGGAGGCTCAGTATGAAGATTCGCAGGACATTGCAGGCAGGTTTTGTTTTCGCTGCGTTCCTTGCAGCCTTCCCGGCTTTGGCAAACCTCGTTCAAGCCCAACAGAATTGGAACGCAACCGTCGGAGGTCAAAGTGCGGACATGTCCAGGCAGGCGGTGGCGTTTCTTCCCAACGAAATTTGGATCCATGCTGGCGACAGCATCACTTGGACGTTCGTCAGCGGAGACATTCACACAGTCACCTTTTTGACAACCGGGCAGGTCTATCCGTTTGATCAGACCCAGGGGTGCCCGCCGATTACGCCGAGCGGATCGAGTTTCGATGGCTCGTCTTGTGTCTCCAGCGCCGATCTGACGTTGAGCCAAACCTACCAGGTGATTTTTCCCAAGGCGGGCAACTATGAAATCGTCTGCCTGGTACACGCGCAGATGTTCGGCACCATTCACGTGCTCGACCGAACCGCGCCCCTGCCTTACGACCAGGCGTCTTACGATGAACAGGCCAGGGAACAGCTGAAGGCGTTGCTGGAAGACGCGGATCGCCATCAGCATCATGCCGAACATCAGCATTCGATGGCGGATATGTTCTCCGCCAAGTTGAGTTCACACAAGAAGTCCGTAACCGCGGGGGTGGGCGAAATCGCCGCAACCGCCGGCGGACAGCAGTCCTTTTCCCTGGTGCGCTTCATTAACAACACAGTCACGATTCACGCGGGCGACACTGTGGACTGGACCAATCTGGATCCGGAAATCGGGCACACAATCACCTTTGGTACAGTACCGCAAGATACTTTCGATCCATCCTGCAGTCCCAGTTGCGTGGTGAGCACAGATCCGGACGGTGCGCTTCACGCGACTATCACCAGCACGACCCAAAACGTGCACTCCGGGCTGATCGCGGCTCTGCTCGAAGATGAGCCCGGCTTCCCGCAAGGGCCAGTCGCGCCACCGACACGGTTCCGCATCACCTTCACGACACCGGGAACTTACCCGTACGTGTGTGCCTTTCACGACAATCTGGGCATGGATGGGGAAGTAATCGTGTTGCCGTGACCGGATTCCCTGACAAGGGATGGATGGTAAGCACATGTCAAGTTTCGCGGCTGGAATAAGACCGTTTCCACTGGTACGCCCAAAGTACCTGCTGTTTGCCATCCTGGCAGTCATGCTGATCTACGTCGTGGTTCACGATGAGAGTTTTCTGGTGCATCCGAAGGATCCGCTGTGGCAGCACTACGAACCCTTCAAGTGGTGGCTGTTACCGCACGGGATCGCCGGTGCATGTGCTCTGCTGCTGGGCCCAATGCAGTTCTCCGACCGGCTGCGCGATCGTTTCAGGCAGCTCCATCGTGTAGTCGGCCGGATCTATGTGGCAGGCGTATTCGTGGCCGCGCCACTCGGGTTTTATATCCAGTACTTCCAGGAGCGGATGGGCGATCCCCGATCATTCAGTGTCGCCGCAGTGGTGGATGCCTCGTTGTGGATGATCACCACCGCGATTGCGTTGGTCTTCATTCTTAAAGGCAAAGTTCAGGAACACCGGCAATGGATGACTCGCAGCTTCGCGGTCGCATTGGTTTTTGTCGAGGGGCGCGTGATCGGAGGTGTGACCGGATGGGAGAATCTCGACATCCATGTGAGCGAAACTATTGTCTGGGTCTGCCTTGCCTTCTCGGTCCTTTCGGCGGACCTAGTGCTTCAGTGGCAGGAATCGCGCCGCTCCCGCCCAGCGGCGATCGGCAGCTATCCTAAGCGGCAACCGCTGCAGTGCCGCCAGCAGAGTACATAGGTCCTTCGCTTCGCTCAGGATGACAGATCGACTTTGTGGCGAGTTTGTGGCACGACACCAGCTACTGCTACGCCGCCTGCGCTTCGAACGCAATCCGCAGACGCTCGATGCCCACCTCGATCCTGGCGACTGGCGAACCGGCGAAGCACAGGCGGAACTCTCGCGAGGGCGCGATCTCGGGATAGAAGAGTTCGCCGGGGGTGAAAACCACGCCCTGCGCGACGGCTTGCTGGCTCAGTTCCGCGGCAGTCGAGCCGCCGGACATGCGGCACCAAAGGAACATGCCTCCCTTTGGGACGGAGAAGGTCAGCTGCAGGCTGGAAAAAGCGCGGCGCAAGGAAACGACCATCGCATCACGGCGGACACGGTGCTCCTGGCGCAGATGCTGGGCATGCCGGGGCACGGTGCCGGACTTCATCATCTCGGCCACAACCAGCTGTTCCAGTCCAGCGGTGAGCCACACGGAGCGCTGCTTGGCGAGCGCCAGCAGATCGACAACATTTTCCGGCGCGACGATATAACCCAGGCGCAATCCCGGAGCCAGCACTTTCGAGAACGTGCTCAGATGGATAACGACGCCGCGCTCGTCGAGCTCATGAAGTGACGGCGGCGGAGGAGTGTCGAAGTACATCTGGCGATAGGGCTCGTCTTCGATTACGGGAATCCGGTAGCGCGTGGCCAGGTGAATCAGGTCCTGGCGCTGGCTCAGCGACAGCGTTCTTCCGGTTGGATTCTGGAAACTGGGAGTCGTGCAAATGAACTTGGGGCGATAGCGCAGGATGAGATGCTCGAGCTCGTCCACATCGGCGCGGGCGGCGTTCCAGCCCACGAGCCGCGCGCCTACGGCCTGGAAGGTGCGAAACCCGACAAAGTAACCGGGCTGATCGACGATGACGTGGTCGCCGGGATCGATCAGGCAGCGAGCCAGCAGATCCAGACCTTCCTGAGATCCGGCCACGACCAGCACCTGAGCCGCGGGCACGGAGTGTTCTTTGGCGATGGCTTCGCGCAGCGCGGTCTGCCCCGCGACCGGGCCTACTCCCAGAGCCTCGGACGAGCGGCTGCGGAGGATCGAGTTCTGGAGGCGGCAGTATTCGTCGGTCGGAAAGCACTCCAGGGCGGGACAGCCCACGCCGAAGGAAATCAGGTTCGGGTCAATGGAAGTCAGGTTGACAATGGAGCTCTCAGCGCTGAGCCGGAGCGACACAGCCGACATTTTTCCGCGCCAGGCGAAGGGGACGTTGCTCGGCTCCGGCAGAGCGCAGACATAGGTACCGCGGCCGACGTATCCGCGCACCAGGCCCTTGGATTCGAGCTCGCGATAGGCATTGGTGACCGTGGTCCGGCTGACCTGGAGTTGTTCGGCAAGCTCGCGCTCGGCGGGAAGCTTCGAGCCCGGAGAGAGTTCGCCCTCGCGAATCGCCTTTTCCAAATTCGATTGCAGGCGCAGGTAGAGCGAAGGGGAAGAACCGTCGGGCCGTGTCCACTGTGTGCTCATTGTATTCGCGACTCCGTTAAGGGCTGAAACGGGGGGAAACTACGGCACTCGCAAGTATAGAGTGCGGCAAAATCGCCCGGATTCACAAAATATGACAAGTTGGGCCGCTTTGAGGCAGCCAATTGTGCAATGGATATTTCGCGGCAGAGCGGGCCGGCTAGGATGCGAAAATGGGGTGAAATTTGGGCGAAACAAAGATGCTGGGGATCGTCGGCGGGCTCGGCCCCGAAGCTACGATTGAGTACTACCGCTTGCTGGTTTCAGGCTACCGAGAGCGCGATCCTGACGGCGGCTCGCCGCGACTGCTGATTCATAGCATTGACGTCGATCGCGTGCTGGGGCTTGCGGGGGCGGGAAAGCGCGAGGAACTGGCAACGTATCTGGTGGAGGCCATCTTGCCGTTGGCGCGAGCGGGCGCGGACTTGGCGTTGATCTCTGCCAACACGCCTCACCTTGTGTTTGACGCGGTGGCACAACGATCGCCCATCCCTTTGCTCAGCATCGTGGAGGCAGCCTGCGACTTCGCGAAGCAAAGCCCACTCAAGCAGCTGGGGCTTTTCGGGACGCGTTCTACCATGCAGGCGGGGTTTTATCAGGAGGTGTTCTTGCGGGAGGGAATACAGGTGCGGCTGCCCAGCGCGGAGGAGCAGGATTACATCCACGAGAAGTATGTCGGTGAAATGGTGAAGGGGCGCTTCCTTCCGGAGACCCGGGCGGGGTTCGTTGCGATCATCCAGCGGATGAAGAGAGACTGTGGCATTGACGGAGTCATTCTGGGTGGAACTGAGATGACGTTGCTGTTCAACGATGATGCGGGACTTGGGATTCCGCTTCTCGATACGACGCGGATTCATGTCAACGCCGCTTTAGACAGGATGCTGGCCTGAAATTGTCAAATCTTAGGCGCTCGCCAATTTGCGCTTTGCCGGTCTAAGAGACCTGAGGAGGAAATGCCGATGAAAAAAGTGATCGTAGTGCTTGTGCTTGCCCTGGCCATTCACAGCTATGGACAGGATCAGAAGAAGCCCGCGACGCTCAGGAGCGTTCTGTTAGAGGAGTTGAAGTCGACGCGCAACGAGAAGAATTGGTTTGTGGGCGCGGACACGGCCGTGGCCGGGCTGACGGCTGAGCAGGCCAATTGGACTGACGGGAAGGGCAATCACTCCGTGGGACAGCTGGCGTATCACATCGTCTTCTGGAACCAGCAGAACATGGCCCGGTTCAAAGCAGAAACGCCGGAGAAATTCAGCGGCAACAATGACGAAACCTTCGACAAATTCGACAGCAAGAGGTGGGCGGACACCGTGCGGCAGCTCGATGCGGTCATGGTGGAGTGGGAAAAAGCGGTCGAAACCATGGACGACAAGAAGCTAGAGCAATGGGCTCCGGTCATCTCGCGCATCGCGACGCACAATGCGTATCACATCGGGCAGATTGTGTTTGTGCGCAAGGAGCAAGGATCGTGGGATGCGTCGAAGGGAGTCAAATAGAAACAACCCCCTGTAGGTTTAAGGAGCGCCGCCTTCGCCACTTCCCTCTCTGGACTGTGGCGATTCCGGCGAGGCGAACGGAGCAATTGGATGCCGCAGGCAGACTACTCGATTTCGACTGACAGCGCGCGATTCGATGTCGATTTGATTTTCAGATTCCTGACAAACTGCTACTGGGCCGAGGGGATTCCGCGGCAAGTCGTGGAAAAATCCATCGAGAATTCGCTGTGCTTCGGCGTGTTCGATGCGGACCAGCAGGTTGGGTTTGCGCGTGTGATTACCGACCGCGCTACGTATGCGTACGTTGGGGACGTGTTTATTCTTGAATCGCATCGCGGGGCTGGGCTGGGAAAGCGGCTGATGCAGGCGATTATGGATCATCCGGAGTTGCAGGGATTAAGGCGCTGGTCACTGGTCACGCGCGATGCGCACGGGCTTTATGAGCAATTCGGATTCACTCCGCTCGCTAATCCGCAGCGTTACATGGAGCGGCACGACCCGGATGTCTACCGCCGGCGGCCCGGGACAGTCTAGATCTCCACCAACATCCGCCTGCCGCGTGCGTGTGCCTGCTTACGTACCTTGAGGTAAGTAACTATTCTTGAGGTGCCTAGCACGCGCACCCGTCCACGTGCTAAATATTTTCAACGCGAAATTCAGCAGCCCCTGCCTGAAAACCTGCGAGATCGAGGCGGTGGGAGTTTCTTGCGGTCCAGAGCCCCCGGTCGCAGTGTGAAAGGAGAAAGGTGTGAGTGTCAGCAATAGGTCCGCAATTGTGCTCGTGCACGGCGCTTTTCAGAATGCCGGCACGTGGGGGAAGGTGGTATCCGAACTTGAGGCGAAGAACTGCAGCATCGTCGCGGTTAACCTGCCGGGAAGGGACGGCGACCTGGCGGATCCGGAGAAGCTGAGCACGGACGACTACAAGCAAGCCGTGCTGAGCGCGGTTTCGGCGCAGGCAGGGCAAGTTGTGCTGGTCGGGCACAGCTTTGGCGGGATCACGATTTCCAACGTTGCGGAAGCCATTCCCGAAAAAATTGAGGCGCTGGTGTACCTGTCGGCCTACCTCCCGCAGGACGGCCAGTCGATGCGGGACCTCGCCCAGACTGACACGGACTCCCGCCTGGGCAAGGACGGCAACTTCGTCATGACTCCGGACTACAAATACGCGTTTGTAAAGCCGGACCAGGCGGTCGCAATCTTCGGCGATGACGCTACCGGGGCAGATCGCGAAGCCATTGGTGAGAGTCTGATCCGCGAGCCGCTCGCGCCCATGGCCAACATGGTCAAGCTGACGGCAGAACGCTTTGGCCGAGTGCCGAAGTACTACATTGAAACTACCGCGGATGCAGTGGTGAGTCCGGCGCTGCAGGAGCGGATGATGGCCGGCACGAAGCTGCGGAGGACGTTCAAAATCAACGCAGGGCATGCTTCCTATGTGACCAGGCCGTCGGAGGTAGCGGGAGCGATCCTGGGAGTGCTGTCTGAGGTCGGGGCGGTGAATGCGACCGAATGAGGGCAGCGCGGCCAGCATACTGCTGAAAGCGAGGGCACAAGATGCGAATTGCGGTCATTGGAACCGGTCATGTGGGAGGCGCTCTGGGCACGGGCTGGGCTCGAGCTGGGCACGAAGTGATTTTCGGCACCCGCGACCCCGATACCCCGGAGTTGAAGTCGTTGCTGCAGAGCGCCCCCAAGGCAGGTGCCGAATCCGCACCCAGCGCTGCCAGACGTGCGGAAGTGGCGGCTCTCGCCATTCCCTGGAGCGCGGCGCCTGAAGTGCTTGCCGAGATTGGCGCTGAACTGCGGGGCAAGGTGCTCATTGATTGCACGAACCCGGCCAAGGCGTGGCCTGCGATGGACCACTCGGCCGGGTCGGGAGCGGAGCAGATTGCCCGGCTCGTGCCCAACGCGAAAATCGTGAAGGCGTTCAACACGACCGGCTTTGAGAACATGCAGAACCCGGAATTCAGCGAGGGCGCCGCCACGATGTTCTACGCCGGCGACGATGCGGAAGCCAAGAAGGTCGTGCACGGCCTGGTGAAGGACTTGGGGTTCGATCCCCTCGACGCAGGCGGACTGGCCCAGGCGCATGCCCTGGAAATTCTGGCGTCGCTGTGGGGAACGCTGGCTTACGGGCAGAAGATGGGCCGGGGCATCGCCTTCCGGCTGATGCGGCGGTAACGAAAGGAAGAAGGAAGCAAGACATGGCTGGTTCCGAAACCGCAGTCGCGAAGAACTATCTGAAATCCCTGCGCGAGTACCTGGATGCGCTGAAGAATGTCGGGGAGTTAGTCGAGGTGGAGCGCGAGGTGGATTGGAACCTCGAAGTGGGTGCGATCATTCGCCGGGTGTATGAGACGCAGGCGCCGGCGCCGCTCTTCCGTCGAATCAAAGGGATTGAAAACGGATTTCGCATCTTCGGCGCGCCTGCGGGAGTGAGCCGGCAGCCGGGGTTGTATCTGGCGCGGGTGGCAATCTCGCTCGGCCTGGATGCGCGCGCCAGCGGCCGCGAGATTGTGGAAGCATTAGTGGCGGCAAAGAAGAGCAAATTCATTTCGCCCAAAATCGTGGCGAGCGGGCCGTGCAAAGACCATATTCTGACGGGAGACGCGATCGACCTGCTTCGTTTCCCGATTCCGCTGATTCACCACGGCGACGGCGGCCGCTACTTCGGAACCTGGGCCACGGTGGTGGCGCAGACTCCGGACAAAACGTGGACCAATTGGGGTATTGCGCGGGTCATGCTGGTGGATGGGAAGCGGCTGACCGGGATCGTTCACCCGCTGCAGCACCTGGGCCAGGTTTACGGAATGTGGAAGAAGATCGGCAAGCCCATGCCGTTCGCCATCTTTCAGGGCGGTCCGCCGTTCATTCCTTTTGTCTCGTCGATGCCGCTGCCGGCGCAAGTCAGCGAAGCCGACTATATGGGCGGGTACTTCGGCCGCCCGGTCGAAGTGGTGCGCTGCGAGACGGTGGACCTGGAGGTGCCGGCGGAAGCCGAGATCGTGGTGGAAGGCTACTTGTCGAATACGGAAACGGCGGCGGAAGGCCCCATGGGCGAGTACGCTGGCTACGTTTGGCCGGGGCCGGGGACCGAGCGGCCGGTATACAACGTGACGGCGGTGACGTATCGGAACGATCCGATCCTTCCGGTGGTCGCCGCGGGCGAACCGATCGAGGAAGATCACACGGCGCAAGGCATTCCCAGCGCTGCCGAATTGCTGGTGGAGCTGCGCGACGCGGGCATTCCGGCGACCATGGCATGGGTGCCGCTGGAGAGCGCGAATCACTGGCTGGTCGTCACTGTGCCGCGGGACTGGAAGAAGCGAACGGGTTGCTCGTCGGAGGAATTGTGCCGGAGAATCGGCACTCATGTATTTGAGAAATCAAAATTCGGTGCCGTGATTCCCAAGGTCATCGTCATCAATGACGACATCGATGCCGCGAACACAGCCGAACTTATTTGGGGCTTTGCCACGCGCTGCCATCCGATCAGCGGTGACGTTGCGTTCCCGGCGGAGGCGACCAGCCCGCTGGTGGCGTTTCTCGAATCGGGCGAGAAGATTGCGGGCAAGACGAATAAAGTCGTCCACAACTGCCTTCCACCCAACGACTGGGGAGATCGTCTTCCGCTGCGAACTTCGTTCCAGCACAACTATGCCGAGGAATTGAGAAAGAAAGTTCTCGGCAACTGGAAGTCATACGGATTCGCCGAGCCGAAGCGGTTGCGGCCCAACCCTGATAGCCCTGCCCATCAGACTAAAACTGCCAGTCAAAATCTGCGGGAGGCTCTCGCGTGCTCAAGGTCGCTGTGGCAATGTGTTTGTTCATGCTGCCGCTCTGTGCGGCGCAGGAGGTGGAGGGGACCGGGAAGAACGCCGCCGCTCTCTTCTCGAACACGAACTATGTTGAACTCAGCACGCCCATCACCAGCCGTGTGGGCGTCAATACTTACGGGTTCTATCTGGGGAATATCCGCGCCAGCATCGAACTGCTGGAAGTTCCGGTGTCGGTTCAGAAGCACTTCACGATCACGCCCGCCTATCTTTTCATCAACGTTCCTCCCAACGGGCTGTCGCAGCTGATCGGGCTGCCGGCTTCTTCAACCTATCGCGAGCACCAGTTCCAGCTGGCGGGCACGTTTCTGACGACGTGGCACGGCTTCAATATTTCGGACCGAAACATGTATGCCAGCCGTTTCACGCCTTTCGGCGCAGTGAACCGTTATCGCAACCGGATCTATGTCTCGCATCCGGTTTCGTTTGGCTCGTACAAGGTCACGCCCTTTGTTTTCGAGGAGATCTACCACGATTGGGCGCCGCCGAAATGGCTGCGCCGCAACTGGGCGGCTGCGGGGGTGAATGCGCCGATCAACCAATACCTGAGCGTGCAGGCTTCCTACATTCGGCACGACGACTCGCTGCTGCGCAGCGTGAACTTTCTAAGCCTCGGGCTGATCATCAGGACGGCCACGCTGACCGGTCGCTAGGGGCGCGTCATTGACAGTTTGCGGAGTCTCCGGTTGAATGAAGTGCGTACCTGAGACTGTGATTGGAAGCAGCATCGAGCCTGCTCGAGGAGGGAAGTATGTCCGCACCCAGCCGCCGGCCGGAGATTCGCCGGCGCCGTACCCGCAAGGAAAAGATTGCGCAGTTGCGCAAGCGCCTGACCGCCGCCAAGACTGACGGCGACCGTACGCGCATCACCGCCAAATTGCACAAGCTCGCCGTCGCTTCACCGGGGCAGCCGTTGCTGAAGTAGGGAGCGGTGCCGGGCCGTCAAACCTGGCGTTTGTCATAGCGAGCGAGGGACCTGGGTGTTTCTTCCGGAGCAATCGTGGCGTAGGCGAAACCAAGGTCCCTCGCTCTCGCTCGGGATGACAAGGCTTTGATTTTCAACCCTGCTACATGACAGCACGCGCTTTCGCCGGGTCGGCTAGTCTGCGGCGGGCTGCTGACCGGTGGGAGCGGGGCCCTCGGCAATCTCGCGATAGGCGCCCATGATGCGCCGCACGGAAATCTCCCAGGAGAATTTCGTAGCCTGCTGATACCCGCGCTCCTTCAGACGTTCACGCAGGGCGCGGTCCTGCAAAACGCGATGCAGGGCGCGCATGATCTCAAAGACATTTTCCGGGTTGACCAGAACTGCGGCGTTGCCCACCACCTCAGGCAACGACGACACGTTCGAGGTCACCACGGGAGTGCCATGGGCCATCGCTTCCAGCGGAGGCAGCCCGAAACCCTCATACAGCGACGGAAAGACGAAGATCTTGGCCTCATCGTAGAAAATCCTCAGCACCTCAATGGGGACGAATCCCAGGAAGCGCACGTCGTTCTGCACGCCGCTGCGGACGACGGTGCGGCGCAAATCGGGGTTGCCGGAAAGATCGTCTCCAATGATGATGAGCTTGAGATTGGGATAAGCCTCGTCTCTTTGCAATTCCGTCTTGAGCGCGGAGAAGGCCTCAATCATGCGGACGACATTTTTGTGCGGGCTGATGCGTCCGGCATAGAGCAGAAATGGATACGTCACCTGGTAGCGCTTGGCGATCAGCTCGCGATCGGCGGTGCTGGCGTGACCGCGCAGGAAGCGTTCGTCAATGGCGTTGTAGACCACCTCGATGTGATCGGAGGGAATCTCGAATAGTTTCTCGATTTCGCTGCGCGTGAAGTTCGACACGGCGAAAATCCGCGCCGCGCCGCGCAGCACCCGCTTGGTCAGCTGAAAATGCAGAGAGCGCCAGAATCCGGCCTGGCCGGGCGAGCGCGACATGTGCTCGAGCATGTCATGCACCGTCATCACGTAGGGGCAAGGCAGTCCGCGCGGAACGGCAAAGAGAGTCGGGATGTGCACCAGGTCGCAATCCAGCCGCTGCAGCGCCACGCGAAACTCGCGGTAGCCCTGGAGGGAGCGGTCCGGAGCGAGCAGCGGGACCGTGTGAAAGTTCGCAGGGAGTGGGCCGATCTCCTGAACCTTTGCCGGAGAACCGATCAGCAGATACTTATTTTCATGGTCGAGCCGGCCCAGGGTGCGAACCACGTTGCGGATGTAGGTGCCAACGCCAAACTCGGTCATCCGCCGGATGTCGATGGCGATCTTCACCGGAGGAATTTAATCACAGCTGGCACGGGGGAACACAGAGGAATTGCGCGAGGTGGCAGAATCGCGAGACCGAAACGGCCCTCATGGGCTGAAGCCCCGTTGTCGGGATGAGACTCTGCGGCACGGCTGAGGCCGTGCCCTTCCCAAAGCGTTCTGGACATCCAGCTTACGCCCTGACCTCAGCCTGCGCTTTCGCCCTGCGCTCGGCATACAGCGGAAACGCCTCGCACAGGTCGAGCACCTGCTTGCGGACTCTGGCCAGCACAGCGGCGTCGGTGCGATGGAGGAGCACTTCGGCGATCCAGCGGCCGATCTGGCGCATCTCGGCTTCCTTCATTCCACGCGTGGTTAGCGCCGGAGTTCCGATGCGGACGCCGCTCGGCTTCAGTGGCGGATTGGTGTCGAAGGGAATCGCGTTTTTGTTAACCGTGATTCCGGCCTCGCCCAGAGCTTTTTCCGCGTCGCTCCCGAGCATGCCTTTGGAAAAGACATCGACTAGCATGACGTGTGTGTCGGTACCGCCGGAGATGATGCGGAAGTCCTGGTCGGCCAGCGTTTGCGCCAGCACCTTGGCATTGGCCACGATCTGCCGGGCGTAGTCGCGGAACTCGGGCTGCATGGCCTCCAGAAAACAAACGGCCTTGGCCGCGATGATATGCACCAGCGGTCCGCCCTGCATGCCGGGGAAGACTGTCTTGTCGATTGCCTGGGCAAATTCAGCTTTGGACAAAATCATTCCCGCGCGCGGGCCGCGGAGAGTTTTGTGCGTCGTCGAAGTCACAATGTGCGCGTGCGGAACGGGCGAGGGATGCACGCCTCCGGCGACTAGGCCGGCGAAATGCGCCATGTCGACCAGGTAGAGCGCGCCGACTTTGTCGGCGATCTGGCGCATGCGGGCGAAGTCGATGATGCGCGGATAGGCGCTGCCGCCTCCGATGATCAGCTTGGGGCGTTCTTTTTCGGCCAGCTTTTCCAGTTCGTCGTAGTCGATGGTTTCGGTTTCTTTGGTCACGCCGTAGGGAACGATCTTGTACGTCTTGCCGGAAAAATTCAGATGATGGCCGTGGGTGAGGTGGCCGCCGTGCGCCAGGTTCAGACCGAGAATCGTGTCGCCGGGCTGTAGAACGGCGGCATAGGCTTCCATGTTCGCCTGCGATCCGGCGTGGGGCTGGACGTTGGCGTGCTCGGCGCCGAATAACTGCTTGGCGCGGTCGCGGGCCAGATTCTCGACGATATCGGCGAACTCACAGCCGCCGTAGTAGCGCCGCCCGGGATATCCTTCGGCATATTTGTTCGTGAACACCGAGCCGGCAGCCTCAAGCACGGCCTCGCTGACGAAGTTCTCCGAAGCGATCAGTTCCAGGCCCTCGTGCTGGCGGCGGGTCTCGTTGTCGATCGCTGCGGCAATCTGCGGGTCGGTTTCATAGAGGGGGCGGTACATTCGGTCAGATTTCGTCATATCGTTTGCCTGACTGCAATCATTCTATTCCAGGTCGTATGCAGCGGCACATGCAGCGTTCAGAATGCCGTCCGCAGAAACGAAGCCATCTGCCAGCCATCCATGTAGTTGAACGGCGTCTCGCCCGTGGTGTAGTGACCGCACGGGAGCACCGCAACTTTGTGATCGAGGCCGTGCCCCGCAAACTCGTCGACCACTTGCTTTGAGAATTCGGGCAGGAATGTCAGATCGTATTTCGCATAAACGATCAGCGACTTCGTGGGCCAGCGCGAGAACTGGTTGAAGTACGACATGGGGCTGATCGCCAGCCAGGCCTGGCGCAGTTCCTCGAGATCGATCTGCTGCTCGATTCCCTGCCGGATATGGCGCGTGGACTGCCCGTGCCAAACGACGTCGGCGAAGTAAGTCGAGGCATGATTGAACACCGCCACGCGAATGCGCGGGTCGTGCGCGGCGGCGAGAAATGCGTAGCAGGAGCCGAGACTCGTGCCCACGATGCCAAGATTGCTGTAGCCCTGCCGCTCGAGCCAATCGAGACAGCAGCGCACGTCGATCACACCTTGCCGGGCGGCGTCAAGCGTGCGTCCGATGTTGGCGGAAACCGCATAGTCGGCGCGGGTTATTTCGGCGGGCATGCGGATGTCGTGATACGGCATGCTCAGCCGAAGCACAGCGATCCCCAACAGATTGAATACGCGGCATAAGGCGGCGTAGGCGATCGCGTCGGAGTTCCAGTGCGGCAGAAGCACGACCGCGCGCCGGCCTGGCGCCGGAAACCAGCGGGCATTGGCCAGATTGTTTTCGGGATACGGCGAGACGACCGGCGAAGTGAAGCGCAGGAACTCGGCGAAAGTTCCTCTGACCTTGGCTTCGAACTTGGGATCGGGCACCGCGCGGGTGGAGAAGACCTGAACTTCGCGCGTCTCCAGGTGAAAATCTGTGACCGGGCGATAAGAGAAGAAGTCGTCGCTGGCCGCGAGGATGCGGCGGTTGTAGTCGAGAAAGAATTTCTCCGGATTCTGTGTTACCTGCCCCGGCCGCCATCCATTGCGGCAGGGCCAGTCGCGCGCCCAGTCCACGCCCCACTCCAGAGGGCGGACGACGCGGTTGTCGTCCACCGACGTGAGTCGGTGCTCCCAGTCGTACATCCACTGTGCGTAGCGGGAAGGCATGGCTGATCTTTCTAGTTTAGCAAGCGGAAGGAGTGCAATCGGAGGTGCTGCATCCAACGGTCGGAATCAGCCACTGGCGGTCAACATTTGGTCGCCGAGTGGAGGGTAAGATTGCCACCGCAAGCACTTGCGACGTTCCATTGCCCGGACATCCTCAACACTCTTGTCATCCCGAGCGTAGCGAGGGATCTCGGTTCTTGTACCACCGCCGTTTTTGGCCGCAGGCAAGCACCTGGATCCCTCGCTTTGCTCGGGATGACAGTTCGTGATGGGAGACAACTATGAAAGCGCGCTAGCTCGGATACCGCCGCGGGACGCGCTTTGAAATATTGCAGAGGATTTCGTACGGAGTACTGTTGGCCCAGCGGGCGTGTTCGAGCGCATCGACGCTCATGCCATCGGAAGCGCCAAGCAGAATGACTTCATCGCCGACTGCGACGCCGGGAATTCCGGTTACATCCACCAAAGTCAGGTCCATCGAGACGCTGCCCACGACCGGCGCGTAGTGCTCGCGCACGATGACGCGGCCGCGGTTGGAGAGCTGGCGGTTGTAGCCGTCGGCGTAACCCACCGGTAGCACCGCGACGTGCGCGGGCGCTTTCGTAACGTAGGTTCCGCCATAACCCAAAGCCTGCTCGGGGCCGAAATCGCGCACGGATAGAATGCGCGTCTTCCAGGTCAGGATGGGCTTGACCGGTAGGCGCAGTGTGCCGCCGCTGACTTCGCGGCCGGCGCGCTGAAAGGGCAGGTAATAGCCGTAGAGCGCAACTCCGGGCCGGACCATGCTGTTGCCCTTCATGTTGCCACGGCTCATGTTCACCCAGGTCTCGCGGCGCGAAATGATCGCGTTGGTGTTGGCCATGTGTACGAACACGGGCTCGACGCCCGCCTCGCGCAGCAGGCGGCGGGCGGTTTCGAAGCTCCTCTCCTGCTCGGCGACGGAGGGCGCATCCATAATTTCGGACGATGCCAGATGCGTCGAGAGACCCTCCAGCACGAGATGCTTGGCTGCAACCAATACGCCCAGCACCTGCGGCAGTTGATCGACGGCAATACCCAGCCGCCCCATGCCGGTATCCACTTTCAGGTGCACGGGATGCCGAGCCACACCGAGCGCCGCGGCGGCTGCATCCAGAGACTCGATCTGCCACAACTCCCAGACCGTCGGGGTCAGGTTCATGCGGATGATCTCAGTTTCTTCGCCGCGCCAGAAGCCGGTCATCAGCAGAATGCTTGAGCGAATGCCAGCCTCGCGCAGGGGAATGGCCTCGTCGAGCGAGGTCACGCCCAGCCAGCGCGCGCCTTCGGTTTCGAGCGCGCGGGAACACTCAACCGCGCCATGGCCGTAGGCGTCGGCTTTCACCACGGCGCACACGGTGACGTTGGCTCCAACGTGTTTCTGCACGGTGCGGAAATTTTGCCGGAGGGTCGTGAGAGAAACCTCAGCCCAGGTAGGACGCGTTGCCACGCGGCTCAGGATTTCGGCGGTTGCCACTTTCGCGATTATAGCGGGAGTCGCCCGAGCGCCCAGGTTACGCCGGGGCTACTCCCGCGCTGGGATTGCGAATCCCACCCTAACCGCAAAGCACGCAGTCAGGATGGGGCAGGCAAATTCACTGCTGGTGCCCTGTCCCGGAAATTCACGAATAAAGTCGGACACAGCCTTGGTGTGGGTCCCCTCGCCTCAGCGGCTAAAGCCGCTATTCCCAGGGCCTCTTTACGGCGCGACTGGAAGCCGCGCCCTTTCAAAACTCGCAAACTTTTGACGCGAACTAACGCGACACCACACTAGTTTTCCGACAAAGTGAACTTCACCGTGATCTGAGTCTCGACCTCGATCGGTTCACTGTTCAGAATGTATGGCCGATAGCGCCACTGGCTGACGGCGTCGATCGCCGCTCCAACCAGCAGTGGATGTCCCGAGATCACCCGAAGGTTTTCGATCGAGCCTGTTTTGTTGATGATCGCCGACAGAACCACCGTCCCCTGCACGTGCGCCATCTTTGCCGGATAGGGATAGACAGGCTGTACGCGGCGAATCATACTGCCTTCGAGCAAGCTCGACGGGCGGAACTGGCGGACGGCCGACGCAGGTGGAGGAGGCGGTGGCGCAACCGAGCGGATGGAGTCGCCAATCGATCCCCAGATTCCGTTACGCGAGCCCACACCGGTCGACCCTTCGACTCCGAACTCGTTGTAACTCACCTGAGGCGGGGGTGCCGTTTCCTCGATGTGAGCCACCTGCCTGGGAATTTCCCGAGGTGCGATCAACACGTCATCTGCAAGATTGCTCTGCACAATGGTCGTGGAGCGCTGATGCTGAACGTGCGGTGTGGGCGCGGGCGGGGTGCCCCACGAGACCGGCGTTGGTAGGGCGCGGCCATACGGTGGTGTAACGGTTTTCAACAGCGGCAACAAGAGAAGCAAGCCCATCACCGCGGCTTGCACTCCGAACGAAGTCAGAGCTGACCAGCCCCGGCGCGAGCGCTGGGACCAGGATGTTTGCAGCATGCTGTCGGTGAACATCGAATGGCCAAATGTGATCTCCTTCGTCATAGCGTCCTCCCCAGTGAAATGCGTTTGCTGCTATGGACACCACGAAAGGCTGGAAGGGCGGCGGCGCTGCAAAGAAAAAAGGCCGCGTGGTTACGCGGCCTGCGGGAACTTTTTGAGTGCCGAAGGTGTCGCCGTTCTCAGTTCTTCGGTGGTTCAGCGGGCTTGGGAGCCGGTTTAGGAGTTGTTCCAGAGCCTACGGACGGCCTTGGACCGGCCGGCTTAGCCCCTGTGCCGGTAGTGGAAGGAGCGGCCACACCGGACTGTACGTTGTAAGCGTCCACAACGGCCTTGGTAATGTCGACGCCCTCGCCGGAGATCAGTACGGGACTCTGCGGCCACGGCTTGGAGGTGTCGAGGATCATGCCGTATCCGTTGTCCTGGGCATACTTGCCGATAATCGGGCCCATCTTCTGCAGAATCTTGCTGGCGACATCCTGCTGCTGGTTGCCGAAATCTTCCTGAGCGTCCTGCAAAGCGCGATCGAAAGCTTTTTGCTTGCCATCAATCTGCTTCTTCAAAGTGTTGAGTGCATCTTCGTTCAGCTTGTCCTGCTGGGTGGTGAGCTGCTTCTTCAACGCATCGAGCTCGTCATTCTGGTTCTTGAGCTCGGCCTGCTTGGGCTCAAACTTCTTGCCCAGCGTGTCCATGTCGCGGCGACCTTCGTTGCAGCCAAAAATCGCGGCTTCGATATTGATCGAGCCCACCTTAGTGCCGGTGAGGGTGACCGTCGGCGCGGCCCCCGGTGCAGCCGCAGCGGCTGCAGGAGCTGCGGGCGCTGCCGTTGCGCCGGACGGTGTAGCTGCACTGCTGGTTTGGGCGAAAGCGGAAATCGCTACGAAAGCCGCAGCCGCCAGGAGAGTTTGCAGGAACTTGCTTTTCATTGGATCGATTGAACTCCTTGGAACCGGCTCTTCCGCACGGCTCCGCGAATGAACTTTGATTTCGCTCTCAGAATCGCTTTCAGTCAACGCCGGGCCGCACTGAATGAGGTCTCCGCCGCGGTAGCGGCCGCCGTCGGAAAGGGCGCACTAGATTGCGGGCGTCAAACGCGCGACTATGCGCGCGTGTTGTCCATCACCTCAAAATCCCTTGAATGGCGTGGATCGACAGCATTATAGAGACCTCAAGCGGGCCCAGTCAAACCTCTCAAGCCTCCCGTTGCCCGATCACAAACGGCAGACGCAACCAATCCAGCCGGATCCGCCGCAATTCAACTGCATCAGAACGTGGTCGCGACCGTGAAGCGGAACGTCTTGCGCGGCTCGCGCAGCAGGAACTGAGGAGCAAAGGTTTGCTTCGCCAGGTTGTAGGTGAAGTCTCCGGCGGCGCCGGCGGGAAACATGGCCCGCGTAATGGCAATGGGCGGAGTCGTCTGCTCGTCGAGCCGTACCGGGTTGTAGGCCCAGTAAATGCGGAACGGGGCGTTGACCACGGGCAGGAACATCTGCAACTCCAGCCCGGCGGAGGCACGAGGCTTCCAGTTCGTCGATTCCAGCACCTGCAATTGCTGGGAAGGCAGCGGATTCAGGCGAGCTCCGCCGATGCAGTTGAAGGCGGAATCAAGCTGCGGACAGCCGAACAGCGTGCTGATCACGCCGTCATATTGCACATTCGCAATCTGCAACTGGGAGCGCCGCAAAATTGGATCGATGCCGGTATCCCAGAACGGCACGATGGCCACCGGGCCGGCAATCGTGATGCGGTACTCAAAGTTGGTCCAGACGCTGAGATCGCCGCCCGGGAATACGATCTGGTCGACCGGGATGGGGATGGTGTAATTGCCCAGCGCTGGATTCCGGGGGTCGCGCAGGACCGGGTGCTGATCCGGATTGGTCAGGGTAATTACGTTGGCACTGGGCAGAAATGCAACTGGCGATACGGAGCGGATATCAAAGCCGCGAATATCGTTTTCACCGCCCATGTAGAAGCGCTGGAAGGGCGGGGCGACCAGGCCGTTAAAGCCGCTGATGAACGACCCGTTGATGTTGAAGCCGAAGGCATTTCGCCTTTTCTGGACCGGGAAGAAACGCTTGTACTGAATGATCGGCCGGATGGAATTGACGGTTCCGCCCAGGCCGGCGATCTCTGCCCCGACCACGAATTGGTGCCCGCTGTGCGGGGAGATGCCGCTATCCAGCGTGTTGAAGGAGAAGTTGGGGAAGATCTTGCTGGTGATGATTCCATTGACCGAGTTCGGGCCCGAGATGCCGCGGAAAGCAATGAAGTCAAACAAGCTCTTGGACGCGGTGCTGAGCGGCAGCAGGGTCGAACGGTCCAGGGAGTAGGTGATGGCCAGGCGTTTAAAGGAGCGCCGCAGCGGATAGCTCAGCGATGTGGTGAAGCCGACGCTGGACTGGGAGTAGTTCTGCAGGTTCTGCAGCACCGTGTTGGGCAGATTCAGGTTCTGCCCGCTGAAGATGGAAAGCTGCCGCGCCTGATTGAAGCTGACCTTGTTGCCGAACACGCTAAAGCCGAATTGCAGCGGCCGGTCGAACATGTAGGGCTGGGTGTAGCCGAACAGAACGCTGCGCGCCAGGTTTCCCAGGCTGACCTGGACCTGCAGGGTCTCGCCGCGCCCGAGGAAGTTGTTGGTGGAATAGTTCACCCCGATGAAGGCGCCTTCCAATCCGCTGACGCCGCCGTTGAGTCCGACGCTGTTCTTGCCTTTTTCATGGACGTGGAGCGTCAGGTCGACATAGCCGTTCTTTTCGTCCAGCTTCTTGTCGGTCACGTTGGGGTCGTCAGGCTTGAGCTGGTCGAAATAGGAGAGCTGGTTCAGGCGCAGCAGGCTGAGTTCCCATAGCTTCGAGTTGTAAACGCCGCCTTCCTCCAGGGCCAGCTCGCGGCGGATGACTTTGTCGCGCGTGGTAGTGTTGCCCTGGAATTCAATCCGGCGCACGTAGAACTGTTTGCCTTCATCCACGTCGATCTCGAGAAAAGCGAGTTTCTTATCGTCGTCGAAGGTAGTGGAAGGGACGCCGGTGTAGTTGATGTAGCCGTATTGGCCATACGCCGTGCGCAAGTTCTCCAGACCCTTGGCAATCTTCTCGCGGCTGAAGATGTCGCCGTCTTTGAGCGGGAACAGGGTCCGTAGCGCGGCCGAGTTGGGCAGGGCCTTGTTGTTCTTAAAAGTAATTTTACCCAGCCGGTAGCGGTCTCCCTCTTCAATCGGCATAGTCAGGTCGACCGCCTTGCCCGCGCCTGCCTGCAGCAACGGGATGTGGAAGCCCTTGTGGCCGGTGTCGTGCATCTGGGTCTTGGGATCGTTCACGACCACCTTGAAGTAGCCGCGGTTCTGATATTGAGCCCGGACCCGCTCGGTGTCCTCTTCCAGCTTGGTGGCGTCGTAGGTTTTCGCGAAGATGTTTTCCAGGAAAATGGAGTGTGGGACGCCGATGGGCCGAAGGTTTTTCATGGCCGCGCGCAGGACGCGCGAGTTGATGCTCTTGTTGCCTTCGAACTTGATTTTCCCGACCTTAACCTTGGGGCCTTCCTTGATCACGAACGTGATGCCCACGGCAGCGGGCGGAATCTGCCGCACTTCCGTGCGGATGGTGGCAAACTGGCGGCCGTGCTCGGACAGCAATCCCTTAATCGCCACCTCGGCCTTCTTGATCCGGGTGGGGTCGTATTGACTCTCGACACTCAAGCCGACCTTAGCTTGTTTGAAGCGGTCGAGCACGTCGCTGGTGGAGACAGAACTGAGGCCGAGGTAGTTAATCTCGCGAATCGTGGGCTTTTCTTTTACCTGGACGATAATGCGCCAGCCCTTCGGCGTCTGCTCGCGCGAGAACTTGATATCTTCGAAATAACCGGTGTTCCACAGGGAGTTGAAATCGCGCTCCATGGAAGCCGGATCGTAGATATCACCGGGTTTGCTGAAAATGCGAGCCTTGATGGTTTCCTGCGGAATGCGGCGGTTGCCGATGACGTCGATTTCCGAAATCACCTCGGTCTGCGCCCATGCCGTTCCGGCGGCCAGCAGAAGCGTGCACAGCAGGATCGCCAGCCCGCTCGAAAAATGACCTGCCCGCCGCGCCGGTTGTGTCCAAGCCCGTTGAAATGAAGGAGATGGCACGGACATGCCGCTCCCGGCACACGCGTGCTCGGGCGCAACAGAACTCTCCGGATGAAAGCGAAAAGGAATCGCTACGACCTCAGGCTCTGGGATGTAAGAAAACTGTCATTATACGGTAGAGCAGCGGAAAGCGTCCAAACTGAGGCTGCAATGCGGGCGTGAGCCCCCAGCCGAGATCCTGGCCCTGCGCGAAATCGAAGGGGAAGGACCTCGTGCAGCCGTACCCGCCTCGTTAGCTTTCGATTTGCAACCCGTCTTAAGCCTCGCACGCCCCTTGCACTACTGCTTGGTGTTTGGCTGGATTCGTTCTACCTCAACCAAGACGGAATAAAACGTGGCCGAGTTGCCCATGTCGGTAAGTTTTTCTGACGTGAGGCTGTTGATGCTTTGGAAGCCTGAGGTCATCTTAGCCCAGCTGAGCGTTGCCGAAACGACTCCGGGCTGAACTTTGCCGTCGACCCGCGCTTTCAGCAGAATCTCCCCGCGCCGGTTGAAAACGCGAACTGTGTCGCCGTTCAAGATGCCGCGCGCTCGCGCGTCTTCGCCACAAATCTCCAGCAGGCCGGGTTCTTCCATCTCCCGCACCGAAGGCAAGTTGGAGAATGTGGAATTGAGGAAGTTGTCGGCCTTGCGGGCCAGCAGTTCCAGAGGCAGCGTCTTGTGATGAAGTTCTCCGTGCCGAGATTCGGAGGGTGGAGTGAAATCAGCCACGGGATCGAGCCCTTGCGCCTTAAGCGCCTGGCTGTAGAGTTCGGCTTTGCCCGAAGCGGTGCGGAAACCGCCGCGAGCGAAAGGAAGAAAGGGCTCTGGTTGCGTAGGGACAGCCGCCCTCGGCTGTCCAGCGGAGCGAAGCTCCGCAGCGGCTGTGAGCGGGTGCGCGTCCGAAGCTGCAAAATTCAACCGCACATGCTTCTCCTGCTCGAGTCGCTGACGATCGATCCCCGTCAGCCAGGGGTCGGCTGAATCCAGCGCCGAATCGATCATCTCATCCACAGTCTCGCGGAAACATTGCTCTTCGAAGCCCATGCGCAAGGCCAGCGCCCGGAAAACCTCCACATTCGAGCGGCACTCGCCCCCGGGCGCGATTGCCTGATTCGAGACCTGCAGGTAGTAGTGACCGTAGGATTTCTGCAAATCCTTGTGCTCAAAAAATGTTGTCGCGGGCAGCACGATGTCGGCGTAGTCGGTCGTGTCGGTGAAGAACTGCTCGTGCACCACGGTGAACAGATCTTGCCGCAGCAGGCCCCGCACAACTTCATTGTGCTGGGGACAGACCGCCGCCGGATTCGAGTTGTAGACGAACAACGCTTTGACGGGCGGGTCATTCAGCGCGTTCAGCAGACGGCCCAGTTCGACCATATTGAGGATCCGGGCCTCGCGTCCAAGCGCGGTGGTCATAAGGTCGGGGCGCTTGAGGGCGTGGTCATCGAAGGCGAATGCACCGCTCAGCGACATCTGCAACCCGCCACCGAGTTCCTTCCACGATCCGAGGATGCACGGCAACATGACGATCGTGCGCGTGGCCATGCCGCCGCGCTCGGAGCGCTGCACGCCGTAATTCAGCCGGATGACCGAGGGACGCGTGGTCGCATACTCGCGCGCCAGCTTGCGAATGTCGGCCGCGGCAATCCCGGTCCACTGCGCGACTCGCTCCGGCGGATATTCCTTGACCTTTTCGCGCAGTTCTTCAAAGCCAAGCGTGTACTTGGCGACGTAGTCGGCGTCGTGCAGGTTCTCGCCGATGATGACGTTCATCATCCCGAGGGCCAGCGCCGCGTCGGTGCCGGGATTGATCGGCAAATACCAGTCGGCGCACGCGGCGGTGCGCGTGCGATAAGGATCGATCACCACCAGCTTCGCCCCGTTGCGCCGCGCTTCGGTGATGAATGGCCACAGATGCACATTGTTGCCGTGGATATTCGAAGCCCACGCGATAATGTATTTCGAATGTGGGAACTGCTCGGGCTCGGTGCCCAGTTTCACGCCCAGCACAGATTTCAGCCCTGCTTCTCCGGCCGCGGAACAAATTGTTCGCTCGAGCTGTGAGCCTCCCAGGCGATGGAAAAATCTGTGATCCATCGTCGAGCCGTTCAGCGCCCCGAGCGTCCCGCCATAGGAATAGGGAAGAATGGCCTCGCTGCCGAACTCGGCCGAGATCGCGCGAAAGCGCGACGCGATTTCGTCGAGCGCTTCATCCCAGGAGATGCGTTGCCAGATTGGACTCGGCTCTGTTTGCGTGGGGACAGCCGCCCCCGGCTGTCCATGCGGAGCGAAGCTCCGCGGTCGTGTGGCGCGGGCACTCCTGCCCGCGTCCGCGGCGCCAGCCGCGGGGCCTTTAGCCGCAATCCTCCGCATCGGGTACAACACCCGATCCGGCGAATACACCCGGTCAAGATACTTCGCCACTTTGGCGCAGAGAAACCCGCGCGTGACGGGATGTTCCGGGTCGCCCTGAATCCTGGTGGCGCGGCCATCCTGAACGGTGATCAGCACCCCGCAGGCATCCGGACAATCATGCGGGCACGCGGCATGGACGACTTGCTTCATGGAGCTTCAATTATAGGGGAGGATCAGGACATGTAGGGACAGCCGCCCTCGGCTGTCCTCGGGCCGAAGGCCCGACTTGTTGTTTGTCTCGTCCGCCGGCGCCAAGTGCTCTCGGAGCTTCGCTCCGCCGGACAGCCGAGGGCGGCTGTCCCTACACAACTACTTCAACTCCAACACTTCCCTTTCTTTCGCCTTACTCATCTCTTCCATCTTCTTGATTTCGTCGTCGGTGAGCTTCTGGATTTCGTCGAGCGAGCGCTTCTCTTCATCCTCTGTGATCTTCTTGTCTTTCATCGCCTTCTTGATGGCGTCGTTGCCGTCGCGGCGGATGTTGCGCACGGCGGTGCGGTGGTCTTCGAGCGCCTTGTGCAGGTGCTTGACCATCTCCTGGCGCCGCTCCTGGGTCAACGCGGGAACCGGCACGCGGATCAGCTTGCCGTCGTTCATGGGATTCAAGCCGAGATCTCCGGAGCGAATGGCTTTTTCGATCGCGCCCAGCTGCGACGGATCGAAGGGCTGCACTGTGATCAGCTGCGCCTCGGGCGCATGAACTTGCGCCACCTGGTTGAGCGGCATCTGTGAGCCGTAGGCGTCGACGCTGACGCCATCGAGCATATGAACTGAGGCGCGGCCGGTGCGCGTGGCCGCCATCGCCTTGCGGAAATCTTCGACAGCTTTCTCCATGCGCGTCTTCAGCTGCACGTATGTTTCCTTCAGACCGGCGATGCTCGCCATTGTCGCTTGCGCCATTGGGTCAGCTCCGTCTTTCCCTGGATCAAAACGCCGAATTATAAACCCGCAAAAAACAAGCTGCCACGGATTCGCACGGATCAACACGGATCAGCGACCCAAATCCGTGTGAATCCGTGAAAATCTGTGGCGATTTTACGCGCTGACCATGGATCCGATCTTCTCGCCCAGCACCACGCGGCGGATGTTGCCGTGGTGGTTCAGGTTGAAGACGATGATGGGCAGATTGTTGTCCTTGCACAGGCTGATGGCGGTGGAGTCCATCACTTTCAGTCCCAGCTTTAGCACGTCCATGTAGGAAATCTGGTTGAATTTCTTGGCGCCGTCCACTTTGAGCGGATCGGCGTCGTAGATGCCATCGACGCGCGTTGCCTTGAGGATGGCGTCGGCCTTGATCTCCATGGCGCGCAGGGACGCGGCAGTGTCGGTGGAGAAGTACGGATTGCCAGTGCCGCCGGCAAAGATCACAACGCGGCCTTTCTCCAGATGCCGGATGGCGCGCCGGCGGATGAAAGGCTCGGCCACCTGGTTCATCTCGATCGCAGACTGCACGCGGGTGTAGACCTGCTGCTTCTCGAGCGCGTCCTGCAGAGCCAGCGCGTTGATGACCGTGGCCAGCATGCCCATGTGGTCGGCGGAGACGCGGTCCATGTCCTTGGCCTGCTGGGCGACGCCGCGAAAGAAATTGCCTCCTCCGACGACAATGGCGATCTGCACACCCAGCTTGTGAACCTCGCCGATCTCGCCGGCAATTTCGTGGATGCGGGCCGTTTCGACACCGAAGCCCTGATTGGCGGCGAGGGCTTCACCGGAAACCTTGAGCAGAATGCGTTTGAAGACAGGAGTTGTCATTTGTAGCGCCGGCGTCCTCGCCGGCTGTTCGCGGGGACGTCTCGTCCCCGCACTGCTTGTCGAACCTAGCGCCTTGGTCTCCGCCGCGACGGGCGGAGACGCCCGTCGGACAGCCGGCGAGGACGCCGGCGCTACAAAAAAAGGCGCCCCGCAGGGCGCCTGAGATTACTCCGTTTTCTGTTCTGCGGGCTTGGTGACCGCGACGGTCTCGCCTGCATCGCCCACCTTGAAGCGGGCGAAGCGGCGGACGGCGATATTCTCGCCCAGCTTGCCGATCTTCGAGGCGATCAGTTGCCCGATCGAGATGGTCTGGTCCTTGATGAAGGGCTGCTCCAGCAGGCAGACCTCTTCGTAAAACTTCTCCATCATGCCGGTGACCATCTTCTCGGCAATATGAGCGGGCTTGCCGCTGGCAATCGCCTTCGAGAGATAAATGTCCTTCTCGCGCGCAAAGTCCGCAGGCGTAACGTCCTCTTTGCGCACGTACTTCGGGTCGCTGGCCGCGATGTGCATGGCGATGTCGTGCACCAGTTCCTTGAAGTCGTCGGTGCGAGCCACGAAATCGCTCTCGCAGTTGACTTCGACCAGAACGCCGATCTTGCCGCCAGCGTGTATGTAGCTGGCGACCGAACCTTCACTGGTGACGCGCGTCGCCTTCTTGGCCGCAACCGAAACGCCCTTTTTGCGCAGAATGACGACAGCCTGCTCCATGTCGCCCTTGGCTTCAGTCAGAGCCTGCTTGCAATCCATCATGGGAGCGCCGGTTTTTTCCCGGAGGTCCTTCACTTGTGCCGCCGAAATGTTCACGGTAGTAGTACTCATTTTAATTCCTTCGTAAAGACGCTGCGTGCGACGCCTCTATATAAACTTTGACCCGCGCCGGACGACCCGCGCGGGTCTGATTTCCATGCCCGGTTTTTACTGGCAACTGACCACTGCCCCTTAAACCGTCTGACTCTCCACCTTCGGGACGTCGGCGTCCTCGCTGGCCACGCTTTTCTTGTGCGTCCCCGGCCCCAGCACTTCTTCCATGCTGATATCCTCGGTGGCGTCCACTGCGGCGCCCGGCTCGGCCTCATACTCGGCCGCCACAGCTTCCTCGGCGTGCTGAGCTTCGGCCGTTCCCGCCTGCATCTCGGCGACCTGCTTGTCGGTCATGAGCTGAGCGCCTTCGGCAATCGATTCGGAAATCTTCGATGTGAACAGGCGGATCGCGCGCAGCGCGTCGTCGTTGCCCGGAATCACATAGTCCACTTCGCTGGGATCGCAATTCGTGTCGACCACGGCGACCACGGGAATGCCCAGCTTGCGCGCCTCTCGCACCGCAATCTGTTCCTTATTCGAATCGATCACAAAGATCGCGTCCGGCAGGCGGGTCATATTTTTGATGCCGGCCAGGTTCGCCTGCAGATGCTTGCGCTCACGCTCCAGCTTGATCACTTCCTTCTTCGGCAGCAGCTCGTAACGGCCGTCGGTGGCCATATCGTCGAGCTCTTTCAGCCGCTTCACCGACTTCTGCACGGTGACCCAGTTGGTGAGCAGTCCGCCCAGCCAGCGCTGGTTGATGTAGAACATGCCGCACTTCTGCGCCTCTTCGGCGATCGCGTCCTGAGCCTGGCGCTTGGTGCCCACGAACAGCACAATCCTGCCATCGGTCGCCAGGTCCTGCACGAACTTCGACGCCTCTTTGAACATCTTCAGCGTCTTCTGCAGGTCGATGATGTAAATCCCGTTGCGCTCACCGAAGATGAATTCCTTCATCCGCGGATTCCAGCGCTTGGTCTGATGCCCGAAGTGGACGCCCGCTTCGAGCAACTCCTTCATGGTGATGGTAGCCAATCAACCTCCTCTTTAGTCTGCATCGGAACGCCAGTTCTCAGTACCTGGTACTCAGTACTCAGCAAAGACCCGCTGACTACCGACTACCGGCAACTGGGTTCTGCTTCTCCCGATTGCCATTCCCGTCCCCGCGCCGCGAGGCTCGGGAAGAATTGAACACCTAAAACCAGCTGTCAGCTTTCCGTCGTCAGCTCTCAGCTCTCAGCCAAGACCGATGTCATTCCGAACCGGCGCGTGAGCGGCGGTGAGGAACCTGCTGTTCACTCGCGACTACGTACTCGCGACTCAGGACTGCAAGCGCGCTAGCGCTTGCTGAACTGGAAGCGCTTGCGGGCGCCTTTCTGCCCGTACTTCTTGCGCTCCTTGCCGCGCGAATCGCGGCTGACCATGCCCTCGGACTTCAGTTTCTTGCGCAGTTCGGCGTTGAACTGCATCAGGGCGCGAGCCAGACCCAGCTTCACCGCGTCAGCCTGACCGCGTACGCCGCCGCCATGGGCCGTCACGACCACGTTGAACGTCGCGGCCGATTCCGTCGAAGCCAGCGGAGCCTTGGCCGCCGAACGCTGGGCTGGAGTCACAAAATACTCTTCGAACGCGCGCCCGTTGATCTTGAAATCGCCGCTGCCCGGACGCAGGTAAACGCGGGCAATCGCCGACTTGCGGCGTCCCGTTCCGTAGTATTGAACCAGTTCTGCCATGTTTAGCTTCGAGTCGCGAGACTTGAGCTCCGAGCAATCCAGCCGCGGAACCTTCGCCTAACTCGCTTCTCAACCTTTCCAAGTATCAAAACGCTACTCGTGGCTCAAAGCTCGTGGCTCAGAGCTCGTAGCTTCTTTTAAGCCCTCACTTCCAGCTTCAAATCCTGCGGCTTCTGCGCCTGGTGCGGATGCTTGTCGCCCTTGTACACATTCAGTTTCGACAGCATGTGCGCCGCCAGCTTGTTTTTGGGCAGCATGCGCCGCACGGCGTCTTCGATAATCGCCTCAGGCTTGCGCACCATCCGCTTCTGGTACTCTTCCGTCTTCAAGCCGCCCGGATATCCGGTGTAGTGCTGATACTTTTTCTGCTCAGCCTTCACGCCGGTGGTGCGAACCTTCTCGGCGTTGATCACGATCACATGATCGCCGGTGTCGATGAACGGCGTGTACTTCGGATTCTCTTTGCCCATCAGGATGCGCGCCACCTGCGAAGCCAGGCGCCCGAGCGTTTGCCCGTCTGCATCCACGACGTACCACTTGCGCACAATTTCCCCCTGTTTGGGGAAATAGGTAGACATAAACTCTCCCAGATTGAAAAAGGCTGCGAAAGAAGACCGCTCGTTGATTCCCCGGCGAGGACGCCAGGACCATCAGGCGGGCAACCACACTACCGCTAAAGTCTTTAATTTACCGGAGTCTGCAAAGAATTGTCAACGCTGTGTTACCCGCGGTTCCCCGTGGTAACGTACCCCCGTGCGGTTTGCGGGAACAGCCGCTAACGTCTTGGCCTGGCAGCGTCAGACGATCGGAACCGAAGGAGTCCAAGGGGAGCATGACAGCGCAGAATAGCCTCGATGACCGGGAAGCGCTCTATGACAAGCTGATCGCGACCAAGCCCGAAATCGAGCGCAAGGGGGACGCCAATCCCTACACCGCGGTCAATGGAAACATGTTTACGCTTCTGCATGAATCACGATTGGCCATACGGCTGCCGGAAGCGGAGCGCGAGAGGTTCCTGAAGAAATACAAGACGAAACTGTATGAAGCCTACGGCACCGTGATGCGCGAGTACGTGGCGGTTCCGGACAGCCTGCTCCAGAATACGAAGGAATTGGCGAAGTATCTGGATTTGAGCTACGAATACGCGAAGACGCTCAAACCAAAAGCGACGAAGAAAAAGCGCTGACCCTGGCGTTCTGGATTACTCCAGGAAATGAAACGTATACGCCTTGCCGGTCGACCCGGAAGCGGTGGAGTTGGTCAACCCGGGAGCCAGAAACCCGTACTCGCCTCCCGAGGCCAGCTTGTCGGGTAAGGTCACGGTGTACACGTGCTTGGCGATCCTGGTTTGCTGAAACTGCACCGCATCTTTCGTGGACCCGCCGGAAGCGTGAAAGACCCCGCCGGTCTTGGTCCGGAATTCGCGGTTGTCGCTATTGGCGTGCATATGCACAAGTTGATAGTCGGTAGCTTCGACCCCTTCAGCGGTCTTAATCAGGATTTCCATTGGGGTCCTCAGTTCGGTCGCGCTCTGTTTGCCATTCAGGTGTCCGTTCACATCTCCCTTGACGATGCCCTGGGAAGCAAACGACTTCAGCACTCCGCCCGTCTTCCAGTTCACCGATTCCGACGGAATCAGGGTCCAGACATCCTTTAATTTGTAATAAACCCCGATATCGAGATCGTCGTATGGATCTTTCGCCGCCGCTGCCGCCGCCGCGGGAGCAGCGACTGGCGCGGCGTTCTTCGCTGCCATAGCGGCGAGTACCTTGTCCGAAACCCCGTCCTTCTTCAGGCTCACCAGCGTGTCGGGCGTCAATGCGTAGTGGCCCGGCTGATTTTGTACCATCGAAACGATGACGTCATCGCCCAACCCGGCTTTGGCCATCTTCACCACCGCAGCGTTGTCCAGCGCCTGCTGAGCCATCAGCAACGACGTCAGGAAAAGCGCACCCACAATTGCGAGACGATTGACGCGCATAAAACGCCTCCTCGGTTTCGCCCGCATTTTACACCCTAACGCAAATTTCTCCTGCAGAAAGCGTGCTAATATGCGGCGCTATGCTGCGATGCCGCGAAGCGCTGGCGTTGGCTCTGCTCTGCTCGCTGCTGACGATTCCTGCGTCGGCAGGCGATGAAACCGGCCAGCCCGCGCCGCGTTTTCGGGCCAAAACCACAACCGGCGAGCAGTTCAACAACGAGTCGGTCAAAGGCAAGGTTGTGCTGTTCGAGTTCTGGACGACCTGGTGCAAGTACTGCGAAGGCGAGGCCGCAATCGTCGACAGCATCGCAGGCGAGTTCAAGAACAAAGACCTGATCGTCCTCGCCGTTGACGTGCTCGAGCCGGATCAGCGAGTGAAGAAATACCTCGCCGACCACCCGCGCTCGGTGCCGATCGTCCTCACCAAAGACACGAATCTTGCCGCCATGTACAACGCCCAGGTGTATCCGATTTACGTGGTCGTGGACCGCGACGGGAACATCGCCGGCGAGCAGCGGGGAGCGACAGGAGATCGGGGTCTACGGCGAATGCTGAAGCGTGCGGGACTGGAATCCGACGAATAGTTTGGTTCTGGAATGTCATCCTGAGGCGCCGCTCTTTGGCGCCGAAGGACCTATGCATTTGCCCTCGGCCCGCGCGGGAAGTGCACAGGTCCTTCGCTTCGCTCAGGATGACAAATTAACAGGATGACAAATTAAACGGTTGGCACTAATCACTCGTACGCCAGCGCGTCAATCGGATCCTTCTGCGCCGCTTTGTACGCTGGATACAAGGCCCCGGCCGCCGCTCCCACAATCGCGATGATGGTGGCCCGGATGATCCACTCCGTGCTCTTATCGATGCGCACCAGCGGCCAGCGATGCTGGATTCCGATGCGCGCCAGCAGACTGATAGAAATCCCCACCACGATCCCTGTCAGCGCCAGCAGCACGGTCTCGCGCAGGACCACGCTGACAATGTAGTACTTCGACGCACCCAGCGATTTCAGGATCCCGATCTCGCGCGTGCGTTCCATGACCGCCGTGTACATCGATTGAAAGATCACCAGGAAGCCGATCACGAGACTCACGCCGATCACCACGCCGATGAACGGGCGGAACCCGGGCAGGTTGCTGGGCGTCATCATGCTCAAATACTCCTGCATGGACCGAACGCTGTAATTCTCCATCCCCGGCTGCTGCTTCACCGCCTCGACCACCTGGTCGGTATTGGCTGGATCGTCCAGCTTCATGTAGAAGACCGAAGCTTTCCCATTCGCCCCGATCAAGTCCTGCATCGTCGCCATGGGAACAAATTTGCGAGCGCCCCGGCCGTTCTCGATGACTCCGCAAACGTGGAACGGATGATCGAGAATCACCATGGTGTCGCCGACGTTCACGTGCCTTTGGCGGGCGATGTAGTCGTCGACCAGAACGTCATCCGGGCCGTGGAATGGTCCCCCGTGCAGATATCGAAAGGGGCCGCCCAGGGCTTCGAAGCTGTTAATTTCGATGCCATCAATCACCTCGATTCCGCCTCCGGTAGCAATCTGCCAGACCACCGGGCTCACCACCTTGACGTGGGGCATGCGGCGCAGCACGTCGGCAACCTTGACGGAGACGGGCGCCCCGCTGATCGCCGAGAAAAACGACGATCCCGGCGGCTGCACGATCACATCGAAGCCGATCCCCGAGGTGCGGTTCTTGGAGTCGTTCATGATGCCGTAGCACAGGCCGACGATCAGCAGGATCAGCGTGACCTCAAGCGCGATGGCGACGACACTGATCAACGAGCGGATCGGCCGATGCACGAGATTGGCGACGACCATTTTGTTCATCATGGAAGCACGTAGGGACAGCCGCCCCCGGCTGTCCGAGCGAGCGAAAGCTCGCCAGGTCTCTTCTAACGCATGTTTTGCAGACTGGACTTACAATGCAAGAAAACCGGCTCCTGATAGAGCAGCGGAGCTTCGCTCCGCCCGACAGCCGAGGGCGGCTGTCGCTACATGTTTAGCGTCATTATTCTCTATTTCCCACCGGCCTTACCAGGCTCGACTGCGGACGGTCGAGATGCACCACTTCCGCTCCCGCGGGTTGTTCCAGCACGAACTGCTCGTCGGTCAGAGGCTTGTTGATATCCACCTTCAGCATGTTCAGCGTGATGTCGTATTCTTCCTGCGGGCGTGAGATTTCAATGCGCGACGGGAAGCTCACGCCGTCGTACTCTTTGTATTCGGCATAGCGGGCGTCGGTAACGACCTTGCCGTCCTCATCGTAGATGAACTGGCGATGAGGCTTCAGATCCACGCGGCCGAAGACGATTTTTCGCTCCAGGCCCCAGCCTTTGTCGCGCTTCTGAATGACGGTCAGTTCGTAGTCCTCCTGCAATATGCGATGGCCCTTGGCATCGTGCAGAATCTCGTAGCCGTTTTCCAGCACCGCGATCTCAGAATTCGGGTCCACGCGGGGAATCAGCAGCGCCTCGTAAATATTCTGCGGGCGAATGTCTTCCATGGGCTGGTCGGTGATGGCCGTGGGTATGTCGTTTCTTCCAACCACGAAACGGTTCTTGGGCGGGATCCACAGCTTGAATGCCTGGCCATCGCTGACCATGTCGAAGGCCGTAGTGCGCACGATCGGCATCAGCCCGATCATATGCAGCGAGGCCGGCTGTCGGGCCAGAACGTAACCGCGAATTTCCTTATAGTCGGTGACATGGCCCTTCTTGACGCCGCCGGCGGACGAGTCGATATCCACGGTCGCCTTCAAGGAGTGGATGGCTTCAGCCTGCTGGTTAATCCGGTCGATCAACCCCTGCTGCGAAGACTCCTTAAGCGGCGCTGTGGAGTATTTGTCCTCGACCGGGCGGGTGCGAAAAAGGCACGCGGTCGTCGGCAGCACTGCCAGGAATACGATCAGGGCCCAAACGAGCGAGGAACGTCTCATGCAGATCTAAACTCTCTCCCCATCATTGGAGTATACAGGCGGCGCAAAGGATGCGGGGTCAGCCTGGGACACTTATGAAAGTGTCTGGTACTGAGCGGGGCCAGGTCTGGCCGCACCGATCCTGAAGAAAACCAGCCACTTACCAAAGGCAGACACACTATCGTCAGGGCGCAGCCGAGGCAGGCATCATCTAAACTGTAACTAGCGCGAGACGGAATCAGCGCGCGGAGTGGACGTGAAAAAGCTCGTCTGGCTCATTTTGGTGGCAGTGATCGGGGCTGGGGCGTGGTTTGCATGGGCGGTAACGACGCCGGTGCAGCCGTCGGGCCAGACGTTCGTCTTGCTGCGCCCGGGCTACTCCACCCATCGCATCGCCGCCGAGCTTAAGAGCGCCGGCGTGATCCGCAGCGAAGAAGCGTTTGTGCTGTGGCACTACGTTCACCGCAAACGCTCACTGAAAGCCGGTGAGTACCTCTTCGACAAATCTGCCGACATTATTGATATTCAGAAGCGGCTGCGGCGCGGCGATGTGTACTTCCACACCGTGGTGGTGCCTGAGGGCTACACCATGTTCGATATTGCCCGCGCCATCGAGGCGGCGGGGCTCGGATCAGCCGACGATTTCCTGAAGGTGGCCCAGTCTGATACCGCACTGATCTCCGACATCGCTCCTGGGGCTCACTCGCTGGAAGGGTATCTATTCCCTGAAACGTACGAATTCACCCGCCTGATGACCATGCACGAGATGGCCGCCGCTATGGCGAAGCAATTCCGCCTGGTCGCGCGTCAAATTGGACTGGCTCCTGGCGGGCAGGTGCTGCTCGCCGCAGACCCCGTGCCCGCCGCAGTGCAGCTCAGCCAGAGTGAAGTCGAGCGCGCGGTCACCATGGCTTCTATCGTCGAGAAAGAAACCGCCGTGCCCGAGGAGCGGCCGATGGTCGCGAGTGTCTACTACAACCGACTCGCCAAGCATATGGCGCTCGACGCCGATCCCAGCATCATTTATGCCGAGCTTCTCGCCGGAACCTACCAGGGCGCGCTGCACCACGCGGACATGTCGTTCAGTTCGCCGTACAACACTTACCGCAATGCCGGGCTGCCGCCGGGCCCCATCGGCAACCCCGGACGCAGCGCGCTCGAAGCCGCCATGCATCCGGCGCAGAGCGACTACTACTACTTCGTCGCCGACGCGCAGGGCCACCACCGCTTCGCCCGCACCATGGCAGAGCACGACAAAAATGTAGCGGCGTATCGCAAGGCGATGCGAGGACACTGAGCCCCTCATTCGCCCGACGTTTCCCAGCGCAAACCGACAAACACGAAAACTCCCGAGGGCGTGGGTGGGCACCCATACCCTCGGGAAGCATCAGCTCGCGGCGTTGCGCCACGAGTTCCTTCTTCAGCACTTCAGTGGCCGTGGTGACCGAAATCGAACAGGTCAAACAGATCGCCGATCGCCGGGCTATTCACCGGAACGTAGGGATTGAACTCGAACGAAATCGGGTTCGGGAAGTTGTCCCGGCTCCGAGTCGTCAGCGGCTTCAAGTGCCAGTTGCGTTCGATGAATTTGGTCATCGAAACGTGATCGGTGTAGGTGTGGCTGATGTGACCCGCTTTGGTGAAAGGCGAGACCACGATCAGCGGAATCCGGGGGCCGTCGCCGAAGAAATCCAGCGGCTGGATGTAGCCGGAGTCATAGAAGCCGCCACCTTCGTCCACGGTAATCATGAGCGCGGTGGAGGCAAATAGTTCGGGGTTGGCCTTCAAGGCATCGACGATCTTCTTGGTCATCGCCTCGAACAGGTCGAACTTCGAAGAAGCGGGATGGCCGTCGAGCAGGCCGTCGGGCTTGACGAACGATACGGCAGGAAGTGTGTTGCTTGCGACCGCGTTGAAAAAGTCGATCGCGTCTTTGATATGGGCCGTGCGCTGGGCCGTGTTGCCCATGATCGCATTGGAGTAGGACTCGAAGTTGCAAATATTGCAGTACGCGGCGCCGACTAGCACCGTGGGATCGGTGCTGGTGGGATCGTGCTGCAGAGCAACGGCCGCGTTGTAGGCGCCGCCGTAGTACGCCCAGGAGACGTTCTTGTCGTTCAGCGATTCTCCGATAGTGCGCGTGTTGATCGGCGGGACTGTGAATCCGCTGGCGATGCCCGCGGTGTCTACGGTTCCGTCAGGCAGGAACCCCGGACTCACGTTGTTCACCATATAGAAATGGTTGGGTTGGCAGTTCGGCTTCGGATCGTAGGGCAGGCTGCGGAGGTATTGCCGGATGGGCAAGATTCCCGGCTGTGTGTTGTCGGCGCACTTGGTGAAGTCGCCGTTGAAGCCCAGATCGACGGTGTAAACGTCGTCCGTGCCCGGCAAAGGGTTGGGATTGGCGATGACGTTCGAAGGCGGTACGGTCGGAGTACCGTTGCCGTCACTCCAGAAGATGGCGTCACCGGTTCCCATCATCACGTGGTTGCCTCCGGTGCCGCCCATGAACGCCTGATGGTAGTTGTCGCTCATCGAGTACTGATCGGCCAGGCTCTTCAGGAACGGTACATCGCCGTGCTGCATGTTGTAGAACGCCATCGAGTTGCCGCCACCGTTGTCGTCGATCTGGTTGTTGGCAAACGGATCGGGCTGATTGGTGTAGTTCGTGATGACGAAGGGATAAAGATCGCTCAAGCACCCGGAAGGATTTTCGAACGTGGCTTTGGCAAAGCTGCAATCCGACTGCTGCCACATTTCGAACAAGCGGTGCGTGGTGTCTCCGGTGTAGGAATCGTAGGGCAGCAGGGTCCCTTCGAGCTGAAACGGTCCGTTGTTCAGGACGTTGAAGTTCTCTACCCGCGTATCGGGATCCGGTTGCTCGAAGGTTTGAGTGAATTCCGAGGCTGCGCCGGTGGTGAGCAAATTGAGGTCCCCCGCCTCGAGCGAAGGCTCAACGGCGGCCAGCAGTGCCTCGGGCGTGCCCGGAGGGAAGATAGTCTTGGTCGGGGCGAAGTTCAGGGTCGGCTCGGGCAGAATTTCGTAAGGAGCCTTTTCGTCGTCCCGGAGACTGATGAAGTATTTGGTGCGAAACGGAGCAACCGCAGCGAACTGTTGCGCTTTCCTGAAATTTGGGCCGGGTTCGCCGTCGGCGTCGATGATCCCTTTGGACAACAGGTTCGAGACTCTCTCGCCCTTGGCCTGCGGGATGTAGGTAGCAAACAGATGGTCAAACGAGCGGTTTTCGCCGATCAGCACGATGACATGCTTGATGGGGCTTTCTGTATTGTTATCGTTGCTGCCTGCGGCGCTGTTCTGGCCAAAGGCGTTCATGTTGTTGGACAGGAGCGCGACGAGCGACAGCCCAACCAATGCCCTGCGCCGCAACTCGGTCAAGTTCCAATTGCCAATCATTATCTTGTTGCCTCCAGGGCCGCGAATTTCGAAATTCTTTCGCGGACTGCCGAGCAGTCTAGGGATCGCAAATTGCGCATTCGTGACCGCAGGGTGAAAGGCAAATGAAACTTTTCGCAGAAATCAACAGAACAAACAAAATGCAGGTGTTAGAAGGCGGTAGACAGCTGAGATTGGACCGGAGAATTCCACAGGCGGTCTTTTTAGCGGCGGGGATCGTTAGCGTTCGAGCGCGCGGCTCTCCATCCACGCCTGCAGGATCAGGACAGCGGCCATCCTGTCGACAGCCTTGCCGCGCTTCTCGATCGACAGCTCGGTTTCGCGCAGGAAGCGGTTGGCCTCGGCGGACGTAAGCCGCTCGTCAAATAAATGGACCGGCAGGTTGAACCTCTTAGCCAGGTCACCGGCAAACGCCCGCATCTTTTCCGATTGCGTTCCTTCGGCGCCGCTCATACGCAGAGGCAGTCCAACCACGATTTCCTTTACCTCATAGCGCTCGATGACCTGCTGCAGATAGGCCAAGTCGTGGCGCTTGTTCTTGCGCTCGAGAGTTTCGAGGCCTTGCGCGGTGATCCCCAGGGGGTCTGACACGGCAATGCCGATGCGGCGGGCGCCTACGTCGAGGCCGAGAACTCGGCTTTTGAGGTCTCCGCTGCCCGGGCGACTTAGACCGGAATCGTCGGGATGTTGGCTCTCAGAGGACACTCGCGCCATTATAGGGGGCTGGCGACCAGGCTTCCTCGCCTTGCTTTCGGCCTTGTTGGGGGAGTAGCATGAATACAGCACTAACGTAGTTTCCCCCGCGAACCTGTCCTCTCCTGGGTGCCTTGACATGAGTAGTACAGACTTGAATTTCCACATCGGCGACAAGGTCGTCTATCCCAATCATGGCGTTGGTGTTATTGAACAGATTGGCAGTCGCACGATTGGCCCGACGGTGGAGAGGTTCTACCTGCTGCACATCAAGGCCAGCAGCCTGAAGGTGATGGTCCCCTGTCAGAACGCCGGAAACGTTGGCCTGCGGCGGGTGGTGCGCAACGGGGACGTCCAGAAAGTGCTGGATTTGCTTTCGGTTAGCGAGAGCGGAAGCAACGGCGACTGGAAAGATCGTTTCAAGGAAAACTCCGACCGGATGCGGACCGGTTCGCTGCTGGCGGTGGCTGGGGTTCTGAAGAGTCTGATTGCGCTGCATCAGGCCAAACCGCTGTCATTCCGCGAGAAAAAGATGCTGGAGCGGGCCCGCTATCTGCTGGTCAGCGAGTTAGCCATGGCCCGCAACTGCGAAGAATCGAAGGTCGAGGAACTGCTCACGGCCACCCTGGCCAAGTGCAACCTGCGCTTTCCGGAAGCCTCAGAATTCCAGGCGTAGCCCATGCTGCCTGGGGTCGTTTAACACTCGGATGGGCTTGTGCTAGCATCCGCCCGTAACGCCATTTGGAGTTGAGTATGTCTCCCCTGAAATCCAGATATCTCTTGATATTCCCACTTCTGTTGGCCGCGGCCGTGGTGGCTGCCCAGCAAACGTCCGATTCGACCCCGGAAGTTACCCCTCCGCAAAGCACTGCCACTGCCGTCCAAACCTCGTACACCGTGCAGGTGGATGCGTCCAAAGGATGGGCCGACACGAAGGTCGACGTGCGCGGCGGCGAGAAGCTGAAGCTCTCTGCAGAGGGGACGGTCACGTACACCCAGAAGAAGAAGAACAAGAGCTTCGGTCCCAGCGGCATCACGCGCAGTTATGCCGACTTGATTCACCAATACGCGGTGCCCAATGGGGCGCACGGAGAACTGATCGGCCGCCTGGGGACGGGCGATATGGGCGAAGCTTTTGAAGTAGGCGACGGAGTTACCTATACCGCGCCTATTGCCGCGCGCCTGTATCTCGGGATTAACCAGAGTGTGAAAGACGCTGCTGACGCAACAGGCAGCTTTCAGGTGAAGATTGAGGTGCTGGAGCAGGGTTCCGCCACAGGCATCGGCGGCCCGGCGGAGAGCACGATATCGGGCATCACGGCGGATTTGCTGGAATCCCTGCCCCGGCGGGTCTCGGACCCGCAACACAATCCTGGCGACATGGTCAATGTCCTGCTCATCGGCAACGAAGAGGACGTGGTGAAGGTTTTTACGACCGGCGGCTGGGTGAAGGTGGACAAGTCCGTGGAAAGCACGGTCATGGCGGGACTTCTGGACACCATGGAAAAGAAGGACTATCTGACCATGCCGATGAGTGTTCTCTATCTGTTCGACCGCCCGCAGGACTACGGCTTTGCCCATGCCGAGCCGGTGCGGGTGGTGATGTCGCGCAATCACCTCCGGGTGTGGAAGTCGCCCTACCAGGTAAGCGGGCGGCCGCTGTGGTGCATTGCCGCGACCCACGACATCGGGTTCGAGAGAGATCAGAGGAACAACGGAGTCACGCACAAGATCGATCCCGCGATCGATGGCGAGCGCGAATACGTCAATGAGACGCTGTCAGCGACCGGTTTGGTGGTTGCGCGCGGACACGTAACTCCCAAAGACGCGCTGACCACCGCCAAGACCGCAACCGGCGGCGAGTTCCACTCCGACGGCCGGATTCTGGTGCTTTCGCTGAAGGGTTCAGACGCGGAGGCCAAGAACTAACCATAACGCGCATAGGCCGCCCAAAATGGGACGACGTAAGCCGGGGGCCGATGCCGCGGCCAGCGAGGCGGGTCTATAATGTCCTAAGCCTTGCCACAATCCGGCGTGTAGTCATCCATGACCGATCAAATCAGACGAAAACTGCAGGAGGAGATCAACGCGCTCGAACACGAGCTGATTCACGAACTGCCGAAAGAGATCAAGAAAGCCGCCGCCCTCGGCGACCTGAGCGAAAACGCCGAGTATCACATGGCCAAGCAGCGCCAGGAGTACGTCAAGGCGCGCGTGCGCCAGCTGGGTAAGCGCCTCGCCGATTTGTCGCTGATCAATATGAACAACATCCCTCACGATCGGGTGGGGCTGGGGTCCACGGTTAAGGTCTACGACAACACCAAGAACGAGGAAATGGAATATAAGCTCGTCACCAGCGAAGAATCGGACGTCGCGGCCGGCAAGATTTCCACCACCTCGCCCATCGGCCGCGCACTGCTGAACAAAAAAGTGGGAGACGAGGCCACTGTGGTCTCGCCCAACGGCAAGCGCGAGCTGGAAATCCTCAGCCTGAGCACGATCCACGACGCCGCCGCAGACGACGAACCGAAGAAGGCGCAAGCATAAGTGGGCACGAAAGGCATAAACCACGAAGGGCACGAAGTTACACGAAGGGATGCCGCGCTTCCTTCGCGTAACTTCGTGCTCTTTGTGGTCAAATTCTGCAACGTTGGACCGCTCCCATGACTGCCTCCTGGACCAGCGCCTTCGGCCGCGCCTGCGGAGTTCTGCTCGATACGATTGTCCGCTGGCTGGCGCTGTCGCGCATCAACCCCAACGTGCTCACCTTCATGGGACTGGTCGTCAACACCTGGGCCGCGGTCCTGTTCGGCTCGGCTAATGCGGAAAACCAGAAGCGCATGTTCATCTACGCCGGGCTGGTCATCATCTTCTCCGGCTTTTTCGATCTGGTGGACGGCCAGGTGGCCCGCGCCACCAACCGCGTCACCCGCTTCGGAGCCTTCTTCGACTCGGTCGTCGACCGCTACTCGGACGCATCGCAGTTCTTGGGATTGCTGGTTTTCTACGCCCGCGGCGAGCGCTTCTTCTACGTCGTGCTGTCGGCCTTCGTGATGATCAGCGCCATCATGGTCAGCTACACCCGCGCCCGCGCCGAGAGCCTGATCGGCTCTTGTCGTGTAGGATTTATGGAGCGCCCCGAGCGCCTGGTGCTGGTGATCCTGGGAGCGTTATTCAACCGCATGGCGCCAGTGCTGTGGGTGATTGCGGTGCTGAGCACGATTACGGTCATCCACCGCATGCGTTACACCTGGACTCGAACCCAGGACCCGCCGGTGGCGTTGACGCCGGGACAAGCTGCGTAGTGGTTCGTGTGGGGCGGACACTCTTGTCCGCCGCTTTTGACTTTGATTGCAAGGCAGAATCAAGATCAAAATCAGAATCAGAGTCAAGATCAAGATCAGAATCAAGATCAAGATCAGAATCAAGATCAAGATCAGAATCAAGATCAAGATCAAGATCAAGATCAAAAGCGGCGGACAGGAGTGTCCGCCCCACACTGGCACCTGCTATCCTATTCCGTCGCAGCGCTACTTCTGGGGACTCCTCTTGCCTACTGATCCCGTTCTGGTCGTTCATGGCGGCGCGTGGGCCATGCCGGATGACATGGTCGAGGCGCACATTCGCGGCGTGAAGAATGCCCTGGCTGCGGGATGGCGCGTGCTCGAGCGCGGTGGCCCGGCGCTCGATGCGGTCGAGGAAGCGGTCGTCATCATGGAAGACGACGAGACCTTCGACGCCGGACGCGGCAGTTTTCTCAATCGCGACGGACGGGTGCAGCTCGACGCCCTCATCATGGATGGGGCCACGTTGCGCGCCGGCGGCGTGGGATGCGTCGAGCATTTGCGCAATCCGGTGCGCGCCGCGCGCAAGATTCTGAGCGAAAGCCCGCATGTGTATTTTGTCGGCGAAGGCGCGGAGAAATTCGCCGCGCAGCATGGCATCCCGCTGTGCAAGAACGAGGACCTTGTTATTCCCCGTGAGGTCGAACGCCTGCGGGAATATCAGGCCGAAGCCAACTCTCACGGGAACGAACTTTTTGCGCCGACCTCTGACGATGTGACCATTTCCCACGACACCGTCGGCGCGGTTGCGCTCGATCGCGACCGCAACATCGCTGCAGCGACGTCCACGGGAGGCACACTGAATAAGGCTCCGGGACGGCTAGGCGACTCATCGCTGATCGGCTGCGGCTGCTACGCCGACAATCTGAGCGCGGCGGCCTCGACCACAGGATGGGGCGAGCCGATCATGAAGCTGGTGCTGGCCAAGTGGACCGCCGACCGCATCGCCGCCGGCAATCTTCCCGAGTGGGCAGCGCTGGAAGCGATGAACTACCTGAAGCAGAGGGTCAACGGACACGGCGGCATCATCGTGCTCAATCGCGAAGGCCAGATCGGCATCGCGCACAACACCCCGCGCATGGCATGGGCTTATAAGACCACGAAGAAGCACGAGGCGGAGATCGAGCGGGTCGCTTAAACCGGCGAACTCATCCGCATCACGCACGTCGCTCAACGCGCCGGTACTGACTGAAAGAACGGCCGACCTTCGCTCGACGGACAGCCGAGGCGGCTGTCCCTACATGGACATTTCGCGCTACCGCACATAGAAATACCGCACGATGTGAAAGAAGATCGGGGCCGCAAAACACATCGAGTCCATCCGATCGAGAATTCCGCCGTGACCCTTGATCAAGGTGCCGTAGTCTTTCACGCCCCGGTCGCGCTTGATGGCGGACATGGTCAAGCCTCCGGCAAAGCCCATGAGTGTAATGGTGAGTGAAACCAGCGCCGCCGCCCAGGGACGAAACGGCGTCATCCACCACAATGCGGTTCCGATGAGCGTGGCCGTGAGCACGCCGCCGATGAAGCCTTCCCACGTCTTGTTCGGGCTCACGACCGGGGCGATCTTGTGCTTGCCCAGCAACTTTCCCCAAACGTACTGCAGCACGTCGCTCAACTGATCCACCAGCACCAGATAGAGCAGGAGCTTTGCAGCGGGCGCATACCCTGGAATCTTCAGCATCAGCAGCGCGGGAGCGTAACTCAGGCAGTAGATGCAGACCATCAGTCCCCATTGGATGGTCGATGCACGCTGCAGGAACGATTCGGTATCGCCGGCGATGGCCAATCTTGTGGGGACGAACAAAAATGCATATACCGGGATCAGGATCGCGAACATGCCGTACCACTGGAGGCCGATCAGAAAATACTGCAGCGGAGTAAAGATGAAGAACGACCAGAACAACGTGCGGTGATCGGCGCGTCGCGTGGGCAGCAGGGTGACATATTCGCGCAGTGCCAGCAGCGACATGATCCCGAACAGAACCAGCGACCCGATCTGGCCGGCCACGAGCGTCAGGCCGAAGATGGCGCTCATCACCCACCAGGCGCCGATTCGTGCGTTCAGGTTGCGAATCGTGGCCTGCGCCTCCGGCCGCTTGACCGCAGCCTTGAGCGCGAGGCCGATCAAGCTCGAAATCGCAAGCAGGCCCAGAACTCCGGAGAACGCCCACACCAGTTGGGGATCGAGATTTTTCATAAATCGTCTAGCCCAGATCTTTCAACCTGCAAACCGCTTCCCGCGCCCGCGCCAGGAACACAGGCTTGCTTTCTCCCGTTTCGAGCGTCATTGCCGAACCGAAGGTCAGCTTGCTGATGAACGGCACCGGCAGAAACTCACCTTTGGGAAGAATGCGATTCAAGTTGTTCAGATACGCCGGGACCAAGCGCAGCCCGGGGCGTTGCTGGCACAAGTAATAGAGCCCGCTCTTGAATGCTGCCACTTCTTCGCCTGACCCGCGCGTGCCTTCGGGAAATAGAATCAGCGACTCGTTCTCCCCCATCGCTTCCAGCATGTGTTCGATCGCCAGGCGTGGATCGTTGGAGCGCGGGTCGGAGTTGGGATCGGCCGCCCCTTCTGTTCCCTCGATCTTTGCCGCACTCCTCGCCACCAATACAGCCCGAAACACATTCACCGCAAGCGCTTTGCGCGGTCCTCGATTCCAATAATCCTGCGCTGCGACCGGCCGAGTCAGGGCGCGAACTTCCGGCGGCAGCGACGACCACAGCACCACAAAATCCAGATGGCTGGAGTGGTTGGCGAAGTACACGGCCTGCCGCGTGTCGGGTTCCGAATCCACCCACCGGACTTGCACGCCACTGATGAGACGCGCCGCCGCCGCGATCATTCCCGCGGCTAGTCCCGCGGCCATTCGCGTCACTAAGCGTGCCTTCATCGCTGCTTCAGGTCCGCAACAATTCGCATCGTGCGGCGGGCGCAAGTCACCAGCATTCCCGCGACCATGAGGACCAGAGCGGCAGCCATGACTTGTCCGGTCAACCCGAAATTCTTCTCAAACACCGAGAGCACGCAGGCGCCCGTCAGCAGGGCCATTCGATGAGGCTTGGCCATGGGGCCGAGGAAGTATTGGTGGACTCCCATCGAGCCGCCAAGCAACCGAATGTAGGCCGTCATCACGGCAAGCACTGCGGCGAGCCAGCCGAGCTCGTGTCCCCAGCTGAAGTTAGAGATCGAGTAACCGGCTCCCACCAAAATCACGACGTCGGCAAAGCGGTCGGGCATGTCATTGAATATTTCTCCGTAAACCGTCTTACGGCCGCCTTCAATCGCAACCAGGCCGTCGAGCATGTTGCACAGCAGGCGAAGCTGGATGCATGCCGCAGCGGCAAGAAAGAGTGCCGGCCGCATGATCCCTTCGGTACGCGATGTGAGCCCGAGACATATTCCGGCGGCTGCGGCAAACAGAAGACTCGCCATCGAAATTGCGTTTGGCGCCGCGCCAGCTCGCGTCAGCACTCGCGCCAAACCCTGCGCCCAGGCGCGCTGCCGCGTCTTCAACGGCCTCCGCGGTGGGGCGCCTTCCGGAATCACTTTCTCTGAATTCATTACTTGTTGGTAGAAACCGAAAAATTGTGCTACTAAAGTGTTCGCGCTGCAAAGAAATTCTTGCGGTGGGCGCTGTGCCAGTTTGAAAACTAACACACTAGCCAGCTGGCGGAATACGCCTTACGGGATAGAGTCCGTCCATGGGTGTCAAACGCGTCGTGCTCAGTTTGTTGCTCGGAGTGGCGGGAGGACTCTCCGCCTACTTTCTTGCCTGGGGCTTGTTCACAACGCATCCGGAACTGGGCATGGAACCCGGAAAAGAGCGCATGATTGCGCTCTGGGTCGCTCCAATCGTTTTTCTGGCGAGTTTGATCTACTTCGCGGCCAGGAGCCCACGCCGCTAGGGAACTCCAATCAAAGTCTCCATGCCTTCGACTTCCGTCCAACCAGACGCCATGCCGCCGTGGGTCGACTGGTTGACCGGCTGGCCTGGGATCGCGCTGGCGTTTCTCTGGGGTTTTGCTGAGGGAACTCTATTTTTCATTCTTCCCGACGTGCCCCTCTCGCTGGCCGCGATGCTTCGCCCGCGCCGTGCCCTGCTTCATCTGGCCGCAATCGTCGCCGGGGCGCTTCTCGGCGGTGCCGTCATGTTTTCCTGGTCTGCGCGCGGACCAACTGCTCGCTACGCTGTGGCTCGTGTCCCGCTGGTTACTCCGGTGATGTTCGAGCGCGCCGAGAGCGACTACCGCGAGTTTGGCATCTGGGCCGTCGGGATGGGGCCTTTGCGCGGAATCCCTTACAAGGTTTACGCCGTTGAAGCGCCGGAGCGTTCCGGCCTGCAGTCTTTTCTGCTGGTCACGATCCCGGCTCGAGCCTGGAGGCTGGTCGCCGTGTGGCTAGTCTTCGCCGGTGCAGGGCTGCTTCTGCGCAAACTGGGCCGCGCTTCTGTGGCTCCTGCTCTACATGCAACCGTCTGGATTGTGGTGTATGTGGTCTATTGGGCAAGAGTGAAGTAGCTGGACGCCCAACGATCGCTACAAGCGGACAGGAGTGTCCGCTCCACACCCTTACAACCAGCCCTTGGCTCTCGCGATCCGCGCGGCTTCCACGCGGTTGCTGGCGCCCAACTTGCTGATGGCTTCGGAAAGATAATTTCGCACGGTGCCGTCGGAGAGACCCAGTTCGCTAGCGATGTCGCCGCTGGCCATGCCTTCTCCGGCCAGGCGCAAGACCTGGCGCTCGCGGTCGGTGAGCGGATCGAGCTCGGCCCAGGCTTCGGTCGCGAGTTCGGGGTGGATCACGCGCAATCCCTGATGCACGCGGCGCACGGCGTCGGCTAGTTCTTCGGCGCGCATATCTTTCAGCAAGTATCCGGAAGCTCCGGCTTCGAGCGCGCGGCGCAGGTATCCAGCGCGGGCAAATGTCGTGACGATAACCACGCGGGTTCCGGTTTTTCTTCGTTTCAGTTCGGCGGCGACGTCGAGGCCGGTCATGTGCGGCATCTCAATATCGGTGATGAAGACGTCAGGCTTATGCGCGAGCACGGCTTCGAGGGCTTCTTTCCCGTTGCGCGCCTGAGCGATCACGGAGATGTCGCCTTCGATTTCGAGCAGGGCGGCGAGTGCGCCGAGCACCATCCCCTGATCCTCGGCCAGAACAACGCGGATGGTTTTGCGGCCTTCTTTTGCAACGTCTCGTGGCGAAGGATTCAAGGCTGGCCGCCTTGTTTGCCGTTGCTCGTCGCACCGTCTGTGAGCGGCAGCGTGATGGTCAGCGTCGTTCCAGATTTCGCGATTCGGTCAAGCGTGCCCCCAAGCATTTCGACGCGCTCACGCATGCCGCGCAATCCGTTGCCTTCCAGGCTGGCGCAGCCGACGCCGTCGTCGCGAATCTCGAGGCGGCAGGAACCGTTCTGCTGCTCCAGACGCAATTGACAGGAACTGGCGCGGGCGTGACGCACCACATTGGTCACGGCTTCCCGCACCGCCAAGGCGAGCACGCTTTCCTGCATGGCAGGAAGTTGCAAGGTCGCAGCCGAGTCGCATTGCACCGTAAGCCCCGCAGTTTCGAGCGTGGATTTAGCCCGCTCCAGCTCGGCGGCGAGTCCTTGCGCCCGGTAGCCGCGGATCGCGTCCCGCACGTCAGCTAGAGCCTGCCGCGAGATTTCTTCGACTTCGCCGATTTCTTTTCCCGCCCGCTGTGGATCCCGCTCCATCAGTTTGCCGGCGAGCTCCGATTTCAGCGTAATGACGGAGAGGGTATGCCCCAGGACGTCGTGCAGATCGCGGGCAATACGCTCGCGCTCAGCGACCTTGGCCAGATGCTCAATTTCCTCCTGAGCGCGAATCAGCTGCTTCTGGGTGCGGTTGCGCTGAGCAAAATGAATGTTGCTCAGGCCGATTACCAGAGACAAACCCCCGGCGAAGAACAAAAACCAGCCATTCAGATGAAACCCCCACCAGGTTAGAAGCACAGTGGCTTCCACTCCGGCGAGGGCTTTGAAGCCATCGGCCTCGGTTTTGAGAATGAAAGGTGCGGAGGCCGTCGCAAAGATGAAGAAAGTCGTTGCTCCCCCGTTGTAGCGGGCGTAGACCACGCCGAGCAGGACCATCGCGGCAACATGCAGGATGGCCTGCCTGCGGCTCACCCAGAACATTCCAAAATAGAGCAGCAGGAAGGCCACGGTTCCGAGAATGGTCCAGGACCACACGCGCAGGCCGGCGCGGCTTACAATCGGGTCGATAAAGAAGAAGCCGAAATATAGAGCGGTGAATGGCGCCCACGTGTACTCGGTGCCTTTGGGCAGCAGCCTCACAGCGCCCTCCGGCCCACGGCGACCCTCTGAGTTCTGGCTTCTTTGCTCACGCGTCTATTCTCCCATTTGGCGTCAATCCCACCGCGGAGTTTCCGGCGGCAGGACCCGGCGTGTGATCCTTCGAGCGGCGTAAGGAGGCTGACCACTCGTAGTAGACCAGAATCGCGGCAGGGAGAAGGACCGTCAGTGACATGACACCGCTGTAAATCGCGATCACACCTAGCGCCACCAGAACCGCGCCGCCTACCATCGACTTTTTCAAATCGGTTCTCATGGACGATTCCCTCTTCAACAGGAGTAACGCGCACGCGTCAGCCATACATCTTTTCCTGATCGCGCTGGAATCCGAGGCGAGCTAAGCCCAGGCAAATCAGCGTGAACGCAGCCAGAACTTCCCAATGCATGGTTGCCGGTTCCTGCTGGCCGGCGTGGAATACGCTCAATGCGAGTTGCGAAAGATGATAGGACGGCAGCACGTGCGCAAACGGGCGCAGGAACTTGGGCAGGAACATGTACGGCACCCAAAGCCCGCTGCAGGCCGACAGCGGCAGGTAAATCAGGTTAATGATAGAAGGCGCCGAATTGGGCCCGGCGAAGTAGCCAATGGCCAACCCCATAGCGGCGAAGGGCAGAGATCCGGCGATGAGCGTGCCCAGCAGCTTTGCGCCATCGGCGAACGCCAAGTGAACGCCGCCGAAGAGGATTCCCATCAGCATCAGCAGCAACACCACCGTGGCGCTGAAGATCATGCTCATGACTACCTTGGCCGTGAAATAGGCGAAGGGCGGCATGGGAGTTGCACGCTTGAGTTGCAGCCAGCCCAGCCCGCGTTCGGCCGCAAGAGACGAAGCGGTTCCGAACAGCGAAGCTCCCATCACTCCAAACGTGCCGAATGTCGCGACGATGTAGGAGGTAAGGGTTGTCTCTCCAATCGGCGCCCCCTTTGGATTTAGCACCAATCCGAACAACACATAAAACATCAGCGGAAAGCTGATCACCGACAGCGAATAGGTACGCAGGCGAAGGTTCTTGAGGAACTCGTACTTGGCCTCTTTCAGATAAATCATGGCCGTACGTCCAGGGGCACGTTTGATCCGGGGATGGCTTAACACCGACGTTGCTGTGCTCATATGCAGGCTCTCCTTCATGATCCCAGTTTCGGAATCAGCGTGAGTTCAATGTGGCGAATTTCCGCCGCCGTTACCGTGGCCGCCGTTATCCTGGGTCAGCGCGAGGAAGGCTTCCTCCAGGCCGGCGCTGGCGATCTCCAGTCCTGACAATTGCGGGTCACGGGCCATGAGTTCCCGCACGATGGGCTCGGCGTGAGCGGCGTCAATTTCAATTGCGTTGCGGTCCTGCCTGATTCCCAGCACGCCCGGAATGCGTTGCACGGTATCGATTGTCAGGCTCGTGACGCAGCGGATTCTTTTGCCGCTGGTCTTGGCCTTGATCTCGGCCGGCGTGCCCTCGGCGACGATTTCTCCCTGGTTGATGACCGCTATGCGGTCGGCCAGAGCGTCCGCTTCCTGCAGATAGTGCGTGGTCAGCAGTACAGTCTTGCCGCGGTTGACCAGCTGGCGAATCTCGTCCCAAAGCATCCGCCGCGCCTCGACATCGAGACCCACCGTCGGTTCATCGAGAAACAGCAGGTCAGGATTACCGCAGATGGCCAGCGCGAACAAAACGCGCTGCCGCTGGCCTCCGGAAAGGTCGGCGAATCTTCGGTCCCCGAGCTGGGACAGCCCGGCGGCCGCCAGAACGTCAGTAGCCGGCATGGGATTTTGGTAGTAGGAGGAGAACAGATCAATGTGCTCGCGCACGCGCAAAGTTTCGGGAACTCGCCCAACCTGTAACATGGCGCCCGTTCTTATTCTGTTTTCCGGATTCGTAGGATCGCCCCCAAACACCCGTACCCGTCCCGAATTGGGTGGCATCAGTCCCAACAGCAGCTTCACGGCTGTAGTTTTGCCGGCGCCATTGGGCCCCAGCAAAGCAACCAGCTCTCCGGCACGAACTTCGAAGTCCACGCCCCGCAGTGCCCGAACCTCACCGTAGTTCTTGTTCACGCGCTCGAGGCTGGCCGCGCTTGGCCCTGACTTTCTCGTTTCTGCTCTGTGCGATTGTTCCATTGCGGCGATCATGTCGCTCTCCTGGCCTGTTCGGCGCTCCACGCGGGACCCGCTCGCCACTTCTTGATTTCCCCGCCCGACGCAGCCATCATGGCGGAAGCACAAAGCGCGTACCAGTGCCATCCATCACGCGGCAGGCGTGACAAATGTCATCTGTCATCCTGCGTTTGGATACGAAGAATGGTTCGCTGACGAGAGCGTCCTAGGCGGGGGAAACTGAGTTTCTAGGCTGTTGCCAGGAGCCGTGTTACGAATTCAGAACAGTCACAGAGACATCCACAGTTCGCAGCCGGGCGCAGGCCGTCGTTCTTTCACGAAGAATGGCCTCTGTGTCGGGCGCTGCACAAGGAAGACGGCTTGTCCGGAATTCGTAACAACCTGCCGGGGCCAGTGATTTTCCACAGTTTGCAGCCGCAACGCTGCCCGCCTTTGATATGATTCAGCCACTTGGAGATGCCCTGATGCTGCCCGTTGGAAAGAGTCTTCGTGCGCTTCGCGAGAAACTTGGCCTCACCATGCGCGACGTGGAAAACTCCAGCGCGCGACTGGCTGACAAATATCGAAACGAAGAATTCGCGATTCCCCCCAGCCGTCTCTCCGATATTGAAACCAAGGGCATTCTCCCCAGCATTCACCGGCTGTATTCGTTGTCGGCGATTTACCGCCGCGACGTGCGCGAGCTGATGTCGTGGTACGGCGTTGATCTGAACAATCTGGCCACGGATCTGGGTCTGGTCGCGCCGCCCAAATCGCATGTCTCTAACGCACTGGCAGGATTGTCTTCAGTGCAAGTGCCCGTGCACATGGACCCGGGGTTTGATGAACGCCGCACCACCAATCTGGGGCGCATGGTGGAGCAGTGGGGTCTGGTCCCCGTCGCCTATCTGGCGCAGTTTGCCAATAGTGACTTTACCTATGGCTATATCGGCACCCAGGATCTCACCATGTATCCGATCCTGCCCCCGGGCAGTTTCATTCAGGTGGACGAATCGAAAAACCGCGTAGTGGAAGGCTCCTGGCGGTCGGAGTACGAACGGCCCATTTATTTTGTCGAGACCCGCGATGGCCACACTTGCTGCTGGTGCAGCATGCGCCGCGAAGAGGTCATCTTGCAGCCTCATCCCCTGTCGCCGGTTCCAGTTCGAATTCTGCGTCACCCGCAGGATGCGGAAGTCCTGGGACAGGTCGTGGGCGTCGCTATGAAGTTGACCGAGTGGCATCCGATCGAGCCTTCTCCAGGCTCGAAAGCGCCGCCAGTACTGAATTAAGGTGGCGCGCGGCGGGTGTATTGCCCGGCTCCCCGGGCAGCAAGTCGTCAGAGCCGTGGCGCATGTGCTCGATATAATCCTGAGCACCTACCCTGCTGTTCCGGCTGGATTCTTCCAGATCCGACTCCAGAAGCTGCAGCGGCGTGCGCAAAATGCCGGCCACCACCTCGGCATGGGCCGTCCTGATGGCGCGCTCGGAAGATTCCTGCCCGTGGACCGCCTCCATTCCCCAGTGTTCGTACCGGCCTTGGCCGCGCCGCAGAGAAGACAAATAGGCCAACTTCCCCAGCAGTCCTGACACCGCCGCGAGCGTAGTTTCCTTCAAATCCTGCAGTGCTGATTTCAGGGTCATTCTATTTTGTTACGAATTCCGAACGTTTCAAGACTTGCAAGCTCTTTGCGGCCCGGTTTTCCCCCGTGTAACCATCACGGTCCAATTTGCAGTAACCAAGGAGAAAACCATGAAACGCATGCTACTCGTGCTCGCCGCCGCCGTGATGCTTCTCAATACTTTGGCCATACCTACCCCTGCCCATGCTGACGGCGGAGCGGGCGGTACCAATTGTGGCGGAAAAATGTGCAAACCGTAAGCCCGAGCTGTTTTTCTTACGAAAACAGGACAAGGTCCAAGTTAGTTTGCCGCCTGCAGCATAGCAGGGTATAGTGCGCGATTGTACCTATGCTGCAGGCGCACTCACCCCTCTGGCATTACCTTTGGGCTGCACCCAATATCCTGCTGCTTTTCCTTGCTTTTCTGCTGTGGCGCCGGCATTTGCACCGGGCATACCCTTTCTTTTTCGCCTTCGCTGTGCTCGGCGCAACGGCACAACTTACTGCATACGTCACCGACATTTCGCTTTTCATCGCCGACGTAACCTGGTGGCGGATCTTCTGGGTAGTTCTGGTGGCAGAAGGCTTGCTGAAGTTTGCAGTGATTGGGGAGATCTTCTCGAAGGTCTTTGACGCCTACGCATCCCTTGCGAAAGTGGGGAGGATCTCGATCCGCGCGGTGGGAGTGCTGCTGGTGCTGGTGGCTGCCGTGGCCGCTGCCTATTCCTCGGAAGAAGGAATCCAAGGGATCATCGCGGGAGCGCATGTCCTGGAGCAAACGATCTATCTGATCGAGTGCGGACTTCTCGTCTTCATCTTCCTCTTCGCCGGCCACTTCTATCTCGCCTTTCCCCGGCCGGTGTTTGGAATCGCGCTCGGGCTTGGGATATCGGCTTGTGTCCACCTCGCTACCTGGGCGGTCATGGCTAATGGCGGGCTGGCTGAAAGTCCTGACAAACGAGTCCTGCTTGATTTCGTCAACATGGCCACCTATCACGTTTGTGTCTTGATCTGGTTCTACTACTTGCTCGCACGTCAGGAGGCCGCCGCGAAGCCCCCCGGCTCGTTGCCCCCTAACAATCTCGACGTCTGGAACCGGGAATTGGAGCGTCTGCTGCAAAGATGACCATCGCCATTATTCTTGTAGTCGCCGCGGTACTTGCTTTGGCGGTAATCCTGCGGATCGCGGTCTCGGGAAGCCTGGTGGTTGCGGGCGACGCGACCCTCGCCCGGCAGATCCAACCGCTCGATGTCGAGGCGTTTCGCAATCTGGTCGATCGGCTCGAGGAGGATTACCTGCGACGCCGCTTGCCGCCCGCGTGCTTTCGCGCAGTGCAGAGGCAGCGTCTGCGGGCCATGGCTGCCTACGTGCAAACGGCGGGACGAAATGCCGAGATTCTGGTGCGCATCGGGCAGAGCGCGCTGCCCTCCGCCGACGCGCGTACCGCTGAAGCCGCGCGCCAGCTCGTCGACCAGGCGCTGCTGCTGCGGCGCAACGCCGCCTTCGTCCTGCTTCGCATTTATCTTGCGCTGGCCTGGCCGAATGCGGGCCTGGCTGCTGCACCCATGGTCGACCACTACCAGCGATTGAACAGCTCCGCCATGCTGCTCGGCCGGCTGCAGGATCCGACTACCCCGGTACGTATCTCCTCCTGAGTGATCCAGATCACAGACACTCGCCCAGGGCTCTGCCATGCTCCCGGGCGGTACTGGCACGTCCGACGATGTACGCAGTTAACTTGGGAACGACCCTGGCTTGATTCTTAGCTTGTTTTCGTGAGCTTTGTGTTGTAAAACCGGCGGGAATCCACCGGCCCCAAAACTACCTCGTGAGCATTTTCGACATCTGCTGCGGGATTCGCTTTCACCGTATCCTCGCCTCCGCGAGGTCAAGGGAGAACCCTATGATCCGCCCATTGAGATCTGCCTCCATAGCTTTCGCGCTGTTGTTGCTTTCGGGCCTCGCCTCGGGACAGGGTGCCGCTACCGGAGATCTGCACGTCACGCTGAAAGATCCCAACGGGAATGTGATCACCAACGCCACCGTTACCGTACGCGATGTGGCCAAGGGCCTGGAGCGAATTGCGACCGGCGACGGGCAGGGGGGCTACCGTGCGCAATTGCTGCCGCCGGGCACCTACACAGTCACGATTGAAGCCGCGGGGTTCAGCAAGCTGGAGAATAACGGCGTCGCCATTACGGTCGGAGGCTTAGTGGAACTGCCGGTTGCGCTCTCCGTCTCGGGCGGCACGCAGATCGTCGAAGTGAACGCGCAGGGAGCATTGGTGGAGACCTCGCGCAGTTCGACCACCGACACGATCGGCCAGCGCCGCATCGATAATCTTCCCATCAACGGCCGGGACTATATCAACTTCACATTGACCGATTCGCAGGTGGTGCATGACGCTGCCCCAAACCTGGGCGCGGCACCGACCTCCGGCCTCAACATGAGCGGGCAGCGTGCCCGATCCAATCTGGTGAACGTCGACGGAACCGACGCCACCGACAATTCGGTGAACGGCGTGCGCTCCACGGTCTCGCAGGAAGCGGTTCAGGAATTCCAGATCATCACCAACAACTATGCGGCGGAGTATGGCCGCGCTTCTGGCGGCGTGGTCAACATCATCACCCGCTCGGGATCGAACGACTTTCACGGCGACGTCTACGGCTACCTGCGCAACCGCAATTTTCAGGCAGTCAATCCGTTCAGTACAGTTTCGAATCCGGCCTATACGCGGGTGCAGGCCGGAGCGGCGTTCGGCGGCGCGATCAAGAAGGACAAGACGTTTTACTATTTCTCGTACGAGATCACGCGGCGGCACGAAACCGGTTTTGCCAGCATCGGCGCGAACAATTTCGGGCTGGTGAACTTCGATGCATCGCCATTCTTCGGCGCACCGGCTGGCGTCTTCAACATTCAGGTGACGCCGCAGCAACAGGCGTTCCTCGCTGCCCCGCCCCCGGGGACGCCGGCATCGCTCTTGCAGTTGTATTCCGTTCTGGCCGGAGGATCATCCGGCGTGAGCGTGAACGGCAGTTATCCCGCTGCCTTTGGCCTGTTGGTAGGACAACCCGGTGGTCTGCCGGCTGTGGCGAACCCCTTAAACCAGTTCATCACCACCTGCAACATAGGGGCCCCGCTATGTGCTGGCATTCCTTCGTCGTATCAAACGCTCGCATCGCAAATGGGCAATTTCCCGGTGTCCGAGGGCACCAGCCTCTATTCGCTGCGTATTGACCACAACCTCACGAACAGCAACCGGCTGATGCTGCGCGCGAATGTCAGCCCGAGCACGGTGACTGGAATTGAAGTTAGCGGACAGGATCAGCCCTTCGGGCAGAATGCGTACTCCCGCACTTCCGACCAGACTTATCGCGACGTGGCGGGCACGGTGCAGGATACCTGGTCGATCGGCAACACCAAGATCAACGAGTTCCGCTTTCAATATGCCCGCCGCGGTCTGTCTTTTTTCTACAACACGCAGATTCCCGGTGGACAAGATCCGGCCGTGAACATCCCCGGGTTCGGATACTTCGGGCACGAGCCCTACTCCTACATTCAGCGCACCGAGACGCGCTACCAGTTCACCGACAATTTCTCCTGGGTTATCGGCCGGCACAACACCAAGTTTGGCGTGGACGTCAACATTCTGCCCCTGAACGCCATCTTCACCGTCAACTACGGGGGCGTGTATGACATCGGCAGCTTGACCGCCGGCGACGTAATTCCGAGTACGATCTTCAGCGCCCTGCCCTCCGCGCTCCAGCAGGCCATTCCTGGGTTTTCACCGGTTCAGGCTTACGGATTGGGCATTCCCGGCGACTTCATCCAGGGCCTGGGCAGCCCCCACGATTCCTTCAACAACATCCCGATCGGCGTGTTCTGGCAGGACTCCTGGCGCGCAAATAAGAACATCACTTTGAACTATGGGGTCCGCTACGATCTTGAAATTCCACCGACGTTCAAGCCAATCACCGCTTCAGCCCAGGCCGGATATAGCTTCCTGGGGCTGCAGAAAGGGATCCAGACACAGAAAGATCGGGTGCAACCCCGCGTCGGCATTGCCTGGGATCCCAAGGGCGACGGCAAGACCGTGCTGCGCAGCTCCTACGGCATCTTCTACGATCATCCTCTGCTGGCGTTGTACTTCCTGGGAGATGCCTCCGATGCGTCGACCAGCGTGCAGCTGGCGTTTGGGCCGGGCGCGCCGTGCGGCGGACACGGAAACCCCGGCAACCTGAATGCGGTTGAGATCTTCCAGGGCCTGGTTCCCTCCGCGGCCGGAGGCATTCCGAACTGCTCCCCCGCGGCGGGTCCGACTGAGTCCGCCGTACTTGGCCTGCTGAACTATGACCCGAACCAGCAACGCTTCTCGTGCGGTTCGTCCGGCACGGCATGCGGCGTAGTTTCCCCCTCCCAGTCCATTTTTATTAACCAGAACTATCTCAATCCCAGCAATTTCCTGCCCCTGGCCTTCCAGCCCTTTGGCTATCCCCAGTCCAGGAATTTCGTCTATGCCTACGCGCAGCAGGCCAACTTCAGCATTGAGCAGGATCTCGGCGGCGGATTCGACCTCAATTTGGCCTACAACTTCAACGGCGGCCGTCATCTGAACCGACCCATCAACGCCAACGCCGTTCGCGGTGACCTGATGGCGGCGAACTTCTTCGCGGCCCGGTCCGATGGCCAGAACCTTGCCAGCCCATTCTTCGTCGCGGGCGAATGCAATCCGCCGAATGGTCCGTTCGGCCCCGCGCCCTTTGTGGATGCTTCGCTGATGAACTTCTTCCGCCCCAGCGGCCTGAATCCGTCCATCATCGGCGCCTACGCCTCCATCGGCGATCCGCTGGGCTGCATTGCCCAGGCCGCGGCCCTGGCTGCGAGCATTCCCGGCTTCAACGCGAATTGCAATCCCGCGACCCTCGGTGGATGTATCCCACTCGGCGATATGGATGCCAATTTCTCCAACGGCAGCTCCGTCTACCACGGCTTCAGTGCCAATCTGCGCAAGCGCTTCAGTTCCCATTATGAGTTTCTCGCCTCTTACACCTGGGCGCACGCCATCGACGATTCCACCGATCTGCAGGCCACACTTACGCCGCAGGACAGCCACTTACCCAGTCTGGACCGTGCCAGTTCCCTGTTTGATCAACGCCATCGCTTCGTGTTCAGTGGCGTGTACCAGACGGGCAAGGTCGGCGCCCGGGGCTTCGCGAACAGAGTGTTCAGCAACTGGACCTTCGCACCCGTGATCGAAGTTGGCGCGGGCAGGCCGTACAACATCATCACCGGCAATGGCGATAACCTGCAGCTGTCTTCGCTGACTGGGCGCCCCAACACGTTCGTAAATCCAGCCTGCACCCGACAGGGCAACCAGCCGCTCAACTCGAAGGCGTCGCCCACCGGCGTGTTTCAGGAGCCTTGCATTTCAGCTTTCAACGGTACATTGCTCTCGCTCGACGGAAACCTCGGCCGCAATGCCGGGATCAGTCCCTGGACCCTGTTCGACGACATGCGGGTCTCCAAGCGCATCAACTTCAACGAGCGCTTCAACATGGATTTGATCGCGGATATGTTCAACATCGCTAACAAGTACAACGTGGCTGCAGTCAGCCCGCTGTGCTGCAGCGCGAACCCGGCCAACCTCACCCAGTCCACCACCGGACAGGCCACGGCGTCCTGGGATCCGCGGCAGTTCCAGTTTGCGATGAAACTAAACTGGTGAAACCAGTCGTTGCTCGTCAGCCGGAGCAACACGCTGCATTCGCAAGCGCCGCCGTCGGGAATCCTGTGGAAGAGCGGCCCTTCAGGGCCGTGTTACGGGCCTATATCTGGTCGGGCCTTTAGGCCCCGTGTCCCGGTTTTGGAACGCCCAAACCCAAATTGTGACATCTCTCGCGGACGAAGACCCATAGCAGGCCAGTGTTTCCTGCAGGAATATTGTGGAAACTTGCCTTCCCATGGCCACTTTATCCCATTGTTTACTTGAGTTTAGCCTTGGCGGAAGCTATCCTCCTCACCTTGCTCGGCTTGCCTTTCTTGCCGCCAAAAACACGGGCGAAGATCTTGTCCACGTTCTTGAGCTGGCGCTGCAGGTTGAAGGCGTTTTCGATCTGCTTGCGCGGAACTTTGCCGGTGATCTCTCTGTCGGCCATCACCAGGTCATGAAAATTCAGACCCTCTCTCCACGCGCGCATGGCGTGGGATTGGACGAGGCGATAGGCGTCCTCACGGCTGACGCCATGTTCGACCAGGTCGAGCAGCAACTGTCCGCTGAAGATCAGCCCGCGCGTCGATTCCAGATTCGCCAGCATGCGCTCGGGATAGACGAACATGGTGTCGACCAGGTTCGTGGTCTTTGAGAGCAGGTAGTCGGCGAGCGTGGTCGAGTCGGGCAGGATGACGCGCTCGACCGACGAGTGCGAGATGTCACGCTCGTGCCACAGGGCAACGTTCTCGAAACCAGCCTGCGCGTTCGAGCGCACCACGCGCGCCAGCCCGCTGATCTGCTCGGCCGTCACTGGATTGCGCTTGTGCGGCATGGCCGACGACCCCTTTTGCTTCTCGCTGAAGTACTCCTCGGCCTCGCGCACTTCGGTGCGTTGCAGGTGGCGGATTTCGGTTGCGATCTTGTCTAAGGTGGACGCGATCACAGCCAGCGTGGCCAGATAGTGCGCGTGGCGGTCGCGCTGGATCACCTGCGACGATACGGCCGCGGCCTTCAATCCCAGGCGGGCGCAGATCTTCTCTTCGAGTTCAGGCGTGAGATGGGCGAAGATGCCGACCGCGCCCGAGAACTTGCCGACGCGCATGTCTTCAGCGGCAGCCATGAAGCGCGCGATATTGCGCTGCGTCTCGGAATACCAGTTGGCCAGTTTGAATCCGAAAGTGATGGGCTCGGCGTGGATGCCGTGCGTGCGTCCGACCATGGGCGTGTCTTTGAACTCCCACGCGCGGCGCTCAAGGACTTCGGCGAGGCGCTGGAGGTCTTGCGCAATGACCTGGGACGCCTGGCGGATGAGCAGGGCCTGGGCGGTGTCCACGACGTCGTTGGAGGTGAGTCCGTAGTGGAACCAGCGGGCGTGCGGGCCGACGATTTCGGCGACCGCGGTGGTGAAGGCGATAACGTCGTGGCGAACTTCGGCTTCGATTTCGTGGATGCGCTCGACGCGGAAGTCGGCGCGCTCTTTGATCGCATGAGCAGCGTCTTTGGGAACGAGGCCGGCTTCGGCGAGGGTCTCGGTGGCGGCCACTTCGACGGCCAGCCAGGTGCGGAAGCGGTTTTCGTCGCTCCAGATGCGGGCCATCTCGGGCCGGGTGTAGCGCGGAATCACGGGGGCTCCAGGGGTGGACAGAGGATTCTAAATGGATGGCAGGAAAGAGGCTAGGCCGAGCCCCAGCTGTAATCTACCGCTCAGTGGATTGACACTGGGCTTATGCTGAGATTTCCCGGAGAAGGTGGATGGGGCTGGTGACGGCGGGTTTGTTCATCGTGGTTGTGGCGGTTGCCTACTACCGTTACCGGGATCACTTTTATGCCCTCGAATCCGCCACGGATAGTAACCGGGGACACAGATTCTGGACTATTCTCGCTCTGCTTTTCGCGCTCCTGATCGGCGCTGCCTACTTCGCCTTCCGCCTGTTGTAGGGTTGAGGACAGCCCGCTCTGCCCTCCCCCGCACCCGCACAGTCAGGGCTTCCCATATATATCGTTTCACGATATAATAAAGCTTGGACTATCGCGGCACGATACAATCGGCGGCATGAAGAGGCTCACCCTGTCGGACTATCAGGCACTGGCCGAGTTCCGGTTTCAAATCCGAAAGTTCCTGCATTTCAGCGAGCAGGCCGTGCAGGCGGCGGGGCTGGAGCGCGGGCAGTATCAGCTCATGCTGGCCATCAAGGGCATCCCAGAGGGCGTGCGGCCGCGCATTCGCGAGCTGGCCAACCGGATGCAGATCCAGCATCACAGCGCGGTTGAGCTGGTCAACCGGCTGGAACGTGGCGGGTTCGTGCGGCGCGAGCGCGCCCAGGACGACCGCCGCGAGGTGTTGCTGGCGCTTACGCCGAAGGGCGAGCGGGTGCTGGGAGAGCTGGCGCTGCATCATCATGACGAGCTGCGGAGTGCGGCGCCGGGGCTGGTGGCGGCCTTGCGGCGGGTGACGCGCGGAGGGGCGGAGCGATCCGCTCGCGGATGACAATGTAACGAGCGACCTCACAGAGATGAGCTGCGGACAGGCACAGAAAAGCAAATCAAGGACGAAAAAGTCATGAGCATCGCAGCACCGATGAGTTCCAACCACCATGCCGCACCGCCGGCGCAATTTCGTATTGTGCTGGTTTCATTTCTGGCGGCGGCGATTGGGCTGGTCAGCGGCCTGGTGGCTTTCGCCCTATACAAGCTGATCGGGTTGTTCACGAATCTGTTCTTCTTCCACCGTTGGTCCACGGCGTTCGTCGGGGTGCAGTCGCATCACCTCGGCGCGTGGGTCATCCTGGTCCCGGTGATTGGCGGGCTGATCGTTGGAGTGATGGCCAAGTACGGGACTTCGAAGATCAAAGGGCACGGAATTCCCGAGGCGATGGAGGCGGTGTTGACCAACCGCAGCCGGATTGCGCCGCGCGTGGCCCTGCTGAAGCCGATTTCGGCCGCGATCGCCATCGGGACGGGTGGGCCGTTCGGCGCCGAGGGGCCAATCATTCAGACCGGCGGGGCGATCGGGTCGCTGGTGGGTCAGATTCTGCATACGACGGCCGTCGAGAGGAAGGTGCTTCTGGCTTGCGGAGCGGCGGCGGGAATGTCGGCAACGTTCAACACACCGATTGCGGGAGTCATTCTCGCGATCGAGCTGCTGCTGTTCGAATTCAAGTCGCGGTCATTCATCCCGCTGGTGATCGCCAGCACCCTGGCTACGGCCGTGCACATGCAACTGCTGGGACCGGGGCCGATGTTTGCCGTCTCTGCCATGGACTTCGGGATTCCGAAGGCATTGCCGTTCTACCTGGTGCTGGGGCTGGTCTGCGGGATAGCCGCCGTGGCGGAGAGCAAAGCCTTGTACTGGGTGGAAGACGCGTTCGAGAAGCTGCCCTTCGATGAGCTGTGGTGGCCGGCGATTGGGGCGCTGATCCTTGGAGTGATCGGATTTTTTGTGCCGCGAGTCTTCGGCGTCGGCTATGACACGATCGGCGACATTCTGAACGGGAACCTGGCCTGGAAGGTGCTGCTCATCGTGATGGTGGCGAAGTTTGCGGCACTGGTGATTTCGCTCGGATCGGGCACGTCGGGCGGCCTGCTGGCGCCCACGTTCATGTGGAGCGCGGCCATGGGCGGGGTTTTCGCAGTAGCTGGGAACCACGTCTTCCCGGGCGCGCATCTGTCTCCGGGAGCGTTTGCGCTGGTGGCGATGGGAGCGGTGTTCGGGGCAGCGTCGCGGGCAACGTTTTCCTTCATCATTTTCGCGTTCGAGATCACGCGCGACTACAACTGTGTGCTGCCCCTGATGCTGGCCGCGGTGATCGCCGACGGGATCGCCATGCTGTTTATGCCCAACAGTTCCATCATGACCGAGAAGCTGGTGCGGAGAGGGCTGAGAGTGCACCAGGATTATGAAGCCGACGCCCTGACGCAGGTCGCCGTGGGCGAGACGATGGAGAAGGAAGCTCCCATAATTTCAGCCCGTATGAAGGTGGGCGAACTGGCGGAGCGGGTGGCGCGGCACGATCCGGCCATCGGACGACACGCCGGGATGCTGATTGTCGACGACGCGGGAAAGCTGGTCGGCATCATCACGCGGGGGGATATGGTGCGCGCGCTCGACAAAAACTCTTCCGGAGGAATGACGGTGCGGGAAGCGGGCAGCACGCACCTGGTCGTCACCTATCCCGACGAGCTGGTTTCCGAGGCGGCGCAGAAGCTGCTGCGCTTCGATATCGGGCGGCTGCCGGTGGTGGAGCGCGGCGATGATCGTAAAATTGTGGGATATCTGGGGCGGGCGGCAATTCTCGCGGCGCGGCTGCGGCGCTTCCAGGACGAGCATGTGCTCGAGCGCGGCTGGCTGGCGATCTCCAAATAGCTCAGACACCTGCAATGGCGGCATATCGGGCGCTGCTGGGCCAGTCTGCGAGTCGCATAGCACTGCAGGGGAAACTCATCTGCGGCCTCGCGTATATTTTCAGTGGAGGTTGCAGGAGTGGCCGGAGCGCAAGACGAAAAGACCGCGGCGACGAAAGCACCGGCGCTTCCTACCTACTGGGGCTCTGAGCCGGTGCTGGCGGCCCTGCTTTCCCTGCTGGCGGTGGTATTTTTCCTGGCTGTGACGGGGTTATCGCGGCTTTATCACGCGCAGCAGGAGTCGCTGGGGCAGCGCTGGTTCAGCCGGGGCGTCGACGACCTGAATGCACAACGCTATGACCGGGCGCTGGCGGAGTTTCGCGCGGCGCTCCGCTATTCGCGCGACGACTATTCCTACCAACTCAATCTCGCCCAGGCTTTGATCGGCATAAAGCGGCCCGCAGAGGCTCATGCGTACCTGATTAACCTGTGGGAGCGGCAGCCGGAAAACGGCCTGGTGAATCTAGCCCTGGCGCGAATCGCCGCACAGCAAGGAGAAACCGAGCAGGCGCTTCGCTACTACCACAACGCCATCTATTCGACCTGGCCGAACGATCAGGAAACGTCGCGCCGCGAGGCGCGCGTGGAGCTGATCGAATTCCTGCTGCGTCTCAATGCCAAGACGCAGGCGCAGGCGGAGTTGATTGCGCTGGCGGCAAATACGGGCGAGGATGCCGCCCAACAGGCGCGGATCGGCGATCTGTTTATGCGCGCCCTGGACTTCGAGCATGCGCTGGCGGCCTACCGCGTGAGCCTCAGAGCCAACCAGCGCAACGCAGCGGCTCTGGCCGGGGCGGGAGCAGCCGCGTTCGAGATCGGGGACTATCCCATGGCTTATCACTATCTCCAGGAAGCCGTCTCCGCCAACCCCAAGGACAGCGGGAGTGCAGACCGGCTGCAGACCACAGAGCTGGTGCTGCAGATGGATCCGTTTCAACGGCAGATCTCGGCGGCACAGCGCAACCGGCTCGTGGTTCGGGCGTTCGCGACGGCCGGGGAGCGGCTGAAGTCCTGCGGCGTTGGCGGTGCGGCGGCATCGTCGCAGGGCAACCTCAGCGACGGCTGGACGAAGATGAAGCCTCGGATCAGCGAGCGCGAGCTGCAAAGGGATCCGGACTTGGCCGAAGCAGCGATGGATGTGGTGTTCAACATCGAGCGACAAAGTACAGCCATCTGCGGAGCAGCGACGGGGCCGGACCTGGCGCTGCTTCTCATCGCAAAGCAGCATGAGGGGAATTAGCTTGAGTTTGCATTCCACCATCCCAAACCACGAGCAACCGGCAGAGGGGACCGCGTCGTGGCACGAGCGGTCTCCGAAAGCCCTGCTGCAGTTGATGTTTCGGGAGGACCGGTTTTTCCTCGTACTGTCGGTGTTCATCGGAGTGTTCTCCGGGCTGGCAGTGGTGTGTTTCCGCTTTGCCATCGACTGGAGCCGCATTTATCTGCTGGGGTCGGGCGTGACGCTGACGCCGACGCGACTGATACTGGCGCCGACGCTGGCGGGGCTGGTGATTGCTGCGCTGGTGATGAAGGTGTTTCCGCTGGCGCGCGGCAGCGGCGTCAACCAGACCAAGGCGGCGCTGTATATCTACAACGGCTACATTCCCCTGCGGACAGGGATCGGTAAATTCATCACAGCGGCGCTGGCCATTGGCTCGGGGCACTCGCTGGGGCCGGAAGATCCCTCGCTGCAGATCGGAGCCAGCCTGGCCTCGGCGCTGGGACGGCGGATGAATCTGTCGCGCGACCGCATGCGGCTGATAGCGCCAGTGGGCGCGGCGGCGGGACTGGCGGCGGCGTTCAATGCGCCGATCTCGGCAGTGCTGTTCGTGATTGAGGAAGTAATCGGCCGCTGGACGGCCGGAATTCTGGGCTCGGTGGTGCTGTCGGCGGTGTCGAGCGTGGTGGTCATGCGCTGGTTTCTGGGATCGGAGCCGCTATTCCGCATTCCAGCGGTGGAGATGGCGCGGCCCTCAGAGTTGCTGGCGTATTCGGTGCTGGGAGTGGTGGGCGGGCTGGCTTCGGTGCTGTTCTCGGCGGGCATTACGGCGCTGCGCCCGCGCTGCAAGGCGCTGCCGCGCTGGACGCAATATTTTCAGCCGGCGCTCGCAGGTCTGCTCATTGGGCTGATCGCGGTGCTGGGCGCGCCGCAAGTGATGGGCGCGGGCTACGAATACATTGACGAAGCCATGCACGGGCGCTTCACCTGGCAATTTCTGGCCATCCTGGCAGGATTGAAGATCGTGGCGACGCTGCTGTCGTTCGTCAGCGGAACGCCGGGCGGGATGTTCGCGCCAACGCTATTCATTGGCGCGATGCTGGGCGCGGCGGTGGGCGGAGCGCAGCATGCGCTTCTGCCGCACTTGAATCAGTCGCCGGGAACTTACGCGCTGGTCGGCATGGGCGTGCTGTTCGCGGGGTTCCTGCGGGCGCCCATGACCTCGGTGTTCATGGTGTTGGAGGTCAGCGGGAACTACTCGATCATTCTGCCGGTTCTGGTGGCCAACACGTTCGCGTACCTGATTTCGCGCAGCCTGCAACCGATCCCCATCTTCGACGTGCTGACGCGGCAGGATGGGCTGGAGTTGCCGTCGATGGAGGAGCAGCGCGAGGAGGACATTCTGCGCGTGGAAGATGCCATGCGGCCGGTGGCGGGCCCAGTGCTGGGGCCGGAGGACACGGTCGATCACGCGCTAAGGGAGGCAGAGACGGCAGGCGCCGAAGGTGTGCTTGTGCGCCTGAAGCCAAGCGGGTGGAGCAGCGTGACAAAGCAGGAACTGCGCGAGATGGCCGATGCCGAGGAGGGCGGAATCGCGCTGAGTTCCCTCCTCGGCGATCGGCGGATTCCATATGTGCACCCCGATCATCCGCTGGAGACAGCGCTGCGCTATGTGGATCGCTGGCCGCTGGTCCCGGTGGTGAGCCGCGCAAATTTCGGCAAGCTGGAGGGCGTGGTGTCGCAGCGGGATGTGCTAGAGCGGTATCGGGAGTTTGGGGAGGGATGAGCGCGGGATCTTACGCTGATCTGACTACAGATCGGCAAGCGGCGCCAGAACCAGGGGTTCAAGCATGAGAGTCTCAGGTCCGATGGCGGCAAGAGCGTCTGCCCGGCTCCGGACCACCTGCAGCGAGGCGAACGGAGGATGTGCCGAGAGCTCATACATTCGCGCCAGCCCGAACATGTAGTCCAGCGGTGCAACGATGAAGCGGCGCATGGTAGGGAACGAGCCGTCCTTTTTTGCCAGGTGCCGAATCATCTCGGCGTCTACGTCGATGGTCGTTGCGGTCGAAAAGTCGCTGATGGTGATGGAAGGATTCAGTTCGCTGAATTGCCGCCGAAGCTCATCACCCAGGCTCTCAATCTCCCACCCATGAACCTCGCCCTCATGAATGACGAGCAGAACTTTTTGCTTGGAGTCGAATTGCAGACGATACGCCATAGCGCGCCCCCACTTGAAGGGTACGCCCGCAGCGCCACGCGTCAGTGATGGCGATCACGGCCTCAATAAAACGGAAGGCGGCAAAAGGTTGCCAAAGTTGTGCCGTTGTTGGCGAAGGGTGAGCAACGCATTTAGGAAGTGGCGGCTGCTAGCGTGCTTTTTGCGCTTCCTGCAGCAGCGGCCGCAGGGCCTCGACTGAGACGCCCAGGTTGCCGCCGGAGAAGCCGTCCATGTAGGCGGAGTTGACACCGATGACCTCACCCTTGGCGTTGAAGACCGGGCCGCCGCTGCCGCCGTGGGCGGTGGGGGCGTCGTAGATGAGCTTGTCTCCGACCACGTCGCCGAGATGGCCGCAGGTGGCGGAAGGACGAATGAGCGAGAGCGCGGCCAGTTCGCTGGCGGCACTGATGTCGTTGTGACGGTAGGCCAGGCGCTCATAGATGCCAGACGGGGACTTCGCGACCATTCCGGCAATGCCCATGGGATAGCCGATCACGGTAACCAACTGGCCGGGTGCGATCGCCGACTGGGCCAGGGGCAGCGCGGGCAGTCCGCGAATGGCGTCAGGATCTTCGGCGCGCAGGATGGCCAGGTCGGAAGTGGTCGAAATCGCGGCGCGCGACAGACTCACCGGCGTGGGCGAGCCAGGAAAGAAGATGACCAGGCTTTCGAGCATGGGGGTGGCGCCATCTCGGATCAGATTCTGGGATTCAGTATCGCCGTACCAGGGCTCGGCCACGTGGCGGTTGGTGGCCAGCAGGCCATCTCCAACGATGAAGGCCGTACCGGAAACGCGCGCCCGCACGACCGGATGCTGGTTGGGAAACCCTACCTGGTAGACGCCGTAGATGTATCCGATGGAATTGCGGTAGCGGGTCAGCACCACGGCGGGCATGGCCTGCTCCTGCTGGAGTTGCTGCACTTGCGCCGTCAGTTCATGCACCTGTCTCTGCAGATCGTCAGGAGGCATGGCCTGGGCTGCGGCGGGAGCATAGTAGTGCACCATGGCGATGGCTCCGAGCAGCATCACAATACCTAAAACGGCCTGCACCGTGCGCTGCCAGCTGTCGCAGACGATGTTGGATTCCTGCGAACCTCGCGATGAGTCGGAACTGGCCAATTCGGGCGCCCCTGGGTCGGAGAAGCTCGGTTCCGAGGGCCCAGGCTCGTTAGTTGAGGGCTGGCTGATGTGCGATTCGGCCATGAGTAATCGAAGGACGCTCTTGGAACCTGCTCCAAGTCCTTCCGCTTCAGTCTTTTGAACGACAGCTGAATTCGGCTGCTGGCTTGGAAAGGGTATCTTCGCCCGTCTGGCGCGGGTTTACCACGGTACTGAAGGGGATGTACGTGGGTTATGTGGGACTGCGTCTGAAGTGTGGCACAGAGGTATGGAGGCGACTAGCGCGTCGCGATCCCTAGACGCTTGGACATTTCTTCATAGAGAAATCCTTCGCCCACGCGGTAGGGCTGCACCCACTCACCATCGATGACGAACTGAGGGATGGCGCGCTTGCCCGTGTGGCGGATGACCTCTTCGGCGGCGCCGGGAGTGGTCTCGATGTCGATCTCCTGATAGGGAATGTTGTGCTGGGCGAGGAAACGTTTGGCCTCACGGCAATCCGGGCACCAGAAAGCGCAGTAGACGGTCACCTGCATGGTTTGCGGATGGAGTATAGATCACGTGGCCCCGGACGCGTTCGTCCGGGGACGCTCGCTTCGCTCGCGGGGCGGACGAGGCGTCCGCCCCTACACGTGCTCCAGGTCTCGGACCGTGCGCTCGTTGACGACGTTGCCCGTGTTCAGCGTTGTGGAGGGCTCGAACAGCAGGAGCCAGCATTCTTCATCGGCGACCGGCTTGTGTTCGACGCCGCGCGGCACGACGATGAACTCGCCTTCTTCGATCCACTCATGCCGGTCACGAAATTCCATGCGGAAGCGGCCTTTGACCACGAGGAACATCTCATCTTCGTGCTCGTGATGATGGAAGACGAACTCGCCCTTCAGTTTGTCGAGCTTGACGCACTGGCCGTTGAGTTCGGCGGCAATGTAGGGCTTCCAGTATTCGGAGATCTTGGAGAACTTCTCGGCGATATTGACTTTTTCCATGTTGGCCTCGAGCAGAACTGGCAGGGCAGTTCGCATTTTGGATGGTTGTTAGCCGCAAAGGTCGCAGTAAAACGCGAGAACCGGGCACGACCGCGAGGTCGTGCCGCCCTCCGATCATCTCAAAACCAACGCTAGTGAACAGGAGCCAATTGCGGATTGGTCTGCTGGGGCGTCGTCGTGCTGGGGTTCGAGAAGTTCACCTTGGGCGCCTGCCGCGACGCCTCGGACGCGGCGAAGTAAGCCTCATTCGGCTTAAAGCCCGACCATCCGGCGAAAATGTTATTGGGAAACTGCTGGATGTAGGTGTTGTAGTCCTGCAGCGTATCGTTGTAACGCTTGCGCTCGACGGCAATGCGATTTTCGGTGCCGGCCAGTTCGTCCTGCAACCGAAGAAAGTTCTCGTTCGACTTCAGTTGCGGATAGTTCTCCACAATCAGCAACAGACGGCCGAGCGCTCCGTCCAACTGGCCGTTGGCGGCTATCTTTTCCTGCGGGGTTCCAGCCGAAAGCAGCGCCGAACGGGCTTTGGCGATGTCGCCAAACACGGTTACCTCCTGCTGCGCGTAGCCTTTCACCGTCTCAACCAGATTGGGGATGAGGTCGGCGCGGCGTTGCAGGACGATGTCCACTTGCGACCAGGATGCCTTCACCGCCTCATTCTTGGTGACGAGCGTGTTGCGGACACTGACGTATTGCCCGAACAGAGCGAGCGCGATGAATCCGATCACGAGAACGACTACGATGACGGCGATCAGTCCTTTGCCCATAAAGCTCTCCTTGATTTCTATCTACACTCCAGTTGGATCATGTAGTCCCGGACGCATTTGTCCGGGACGCTCGCTTCGCTCGCGGAGCAGACGAATGCGTCCGCCCCTACGCGAGGGGTTTCTCTGAGTCTAGCGCCCTGTCGACCGCCGCTGCTACTTTCTCGATCGCCGCAAGGTAGCGGGCGCAAAGATCGTTGACGTCCACTTTCTTCGGGTCAAGCTTGCGCTCGCGGACATCCAGCGCCTGCTGTATTGCCGACGGATCGAAGTCCACTTGCTTCGCCAGCGCCTGGATCGCCTCGCGGCGCCCCGCGGGCGAGTCCGCTCCGAGGGCCATCAAAGCGTGGCGAAAGAGAGTTGCGAACGACGGCGCAGAGTGCAGCATGACATCCCACAAACGGGACGAGTTGTCGGCCGCGACAAGCAGATGCTGGCGAAGCAAGATGAGTTTTTCGCGTAACTCATATTCCACCTGGACGCGGTGCAAGTGGGTGGAAATCTGCAGGCCTTTGAGCACGTCTTCGCCGAACAGGACGCGGTGATGCTGGACCATGTCGAGCAATTCGATGGTGAAGATGTCGGTGGAGCGCTCGAGTTCGTGGCGCGTCATGCAGAGAGGAGGCGGCTGCTTTTGCCGGTCCCACCACTTGGCGACGGGCGTGAGCTTCTGCAAGGCTGCGAACGAACTGTCGCGCAGGACGCAGAACAGGTTCAGGTCGGAAAGCCCGGGATGGTAGTCGCCGGAGACGGCCGAGCCAAAAAGAATGATGGCCTCGAGGTTCGGTCCGGCTGACTCGCGGGCACGTTTTACAAATTCGTTGATTTTGTCTTCAGGAAGCATGGGAACTCTTTGCGAACACCGGGGCTAAAGCCCCAGTCGATTCATAACACTTTACGCGGCGCTGAAGCGCCGCTCTTCCACGGCTCTCCGTGGGCTCGATTAAAGCGCCGTCCCTCCACACTGGGATAGCCTTCCAAATAGAAACAGCCTGCTCATTCCACGCCCAATCCGCGATTTTTTCTACCAACTGCTGCTGGCGCCGCCGCCGCCGAAACTTCCCCCGCCGAAACCGCCGAAGCCTCCGCCGCCACTCCCGCCTCCTCCTCCGCCACCGAAGCCGCCAAAGCCTCCACCACCACTGCCTCGCCCATCGAAGATACCCGAGAAGAGAATCCAGAAAAGAACGCTGCGCAGCGGCGTGAGCAGCACGATCAGTATCACGATAACGATCAGGATGATGCCGCCGATAGAGAGGCCCGCCGCGGGCGGGCGGACGGTATTTGCTGGAGCGCGCGGCATCGCGTTGACGAGCTGAATTCCAGCGTCATCGGCAATGACCTGGGCGACGCGGCTGGTGACCAGCAAAAGCGCCTGGCTGTAATCCCCGCTGCGCATCTGCGGAATGGCTTCGCGCTGAAAGCTGCCTGTCTTGCCGTCGGGAAGAATCGGTTCGAGACCGTAGCCGACTTCGATGCGGGCGCGATGATCCTGAATGGCGTAAAGAATCAGGACGCCGCGATCCGCTTTACCTCCCATGCCCCATTTCTCAGCAAGATTGATCGAGTAACTTTCGATGTCGGAGCCGTCGAGCGTGTTGATGGTGACGAGCGCGATCTGGGCGTGGGCTTTTTGGTCAACCTGCCGGCAGATGTCGTCGATCTGGCTTATCGTGCTTTGATCGAGGACGTGGGCGAAGTCGTTGACGTAGCCAGTGGGCTTCAGCTGCGAGATGGGCTGGGCCCAGGCGAAGATTGGCAGCGACAGGAAACAAACAATCAGACGCAGTGTCGCGCGGGAGGGCACCGGAAAATTGTACAGGAGCGCGGTGAAGTGATTGCGAACGTCCGCAACGAATCTAGAGCAATCCGCAATAGGAAGTTTGCTAACTGCTATTGCAAAAAATCAGCCGCCAGCTTTCGCTGGCGGCTAAAATCTGGCCGAGCTGCGCTCGGCTGGCGGGCAGGAGTGCCCGCCCCACACATGCTCTCAATTCTCGTACAGTAAAACGCCTTCCGCCTTCTCCGCGTCTACCGGGCGGTAGAAGAGCTTGTTGTCTTCGAGGAAGACCTCGATGAAGGCGGGGCGCGTGGTAATGGTGCCCTGAATCAGCGCCTCCGACAGCGGGTCTTCGATGTACTTCTGCAAGGCGCGGCGCAGCGGGCGCGCGCCGTAGGTGCGATCGGTGAGTGTCTGGTTGAGAATCCACTTCTTGGCGTCGTCTGCAACCGTAACCGTGATCGACTTCTGGGCCAGGTTCTGGTTGAGCTGCGTGACCATGAGCTCGAGAATCTGGATCAGGTCGTTTTCGCCGAGCGCGTTGAAGATGATGATTTCGTCGATGCGGTTCAGGAACTCGGGATTGAAGGTACGCTTGACCTCGTTCTTGACCAGCTCTTCGACCTTTTCGGCGATCGCATCTTCCTTGGTTGATGCAAAGCCCAGGCCCTCGCGCTTCTGCAGGTGCCGCGCGCCGATGTTCGACGTCATGATGATGATCGTGTTCTTGAAGTCGACGGTGTTGCCGAGGCCATCGGTAAGCTGGCCGTCTTCAAAAACCTGCAGCAGGATGTTGAAGACATCCGGGTGCGCCTTTTCGATTTCGTCGAGCAGCACGACCGAGTATGGCGCGCGCTTGACGCGCTCGGTGAGCTGGCCGCCCTCTTCGTAGCCGACGTATCCCGGAGGCGAACCAATCAGCTTCGAGACGGAGTGCTTCTCCATGAATTCGGACATGTCGAAGCGGACCAGGGCTTTTTCCGTGCCAAACATGAATTGCGCCAGGGTGCGGGCGACTTCGGTCTTGCCCACGCCGGTCGGTCCGAGGAACAGGAACGAACCAATCGGCCGGTTCGGATTCTTGAGGCCGGCGCGCGAGCGGCGAATGGCGCGGGCCAGCGCGCTGATCGACTTGTCCTGCGAAATGATGCGCTTGTGCAGCTCTTCTTCGATGCGCAGCAGCTTCTGCGTTTCTTCCTCTTTGATCGAAGTGACCGGCACGCCCGTCCAGCGCGAGACGACGTCTTCGATATCCTCGCGATTGACCACGCCCGTGGAAGATTCGTCGAGGTGATATTTTTCGCGCAGAGCGCGCAGGTTCTCGCGCTCCTTGCGCTCTTCGTCTGAGTAGAAGCGCGCCTTCTCGAACTCGTGGTTCGCGATGGCGTTCTCCATGCGGTGCACAATGAACTTGATGCGCTTCTGGACTTCGGTGATCTCTTCCGGCAGCGAAGTCTGGCGCAGCTTGACGCGGGCGCCGGCTTCGTCGACCAGGTCGATGGCCTTGTCGGGCAGGAAGCGGTCCGGGATGTAGCGGTTCGAGTGCGAGACCGCGAAGTTGATGGCGTCGTCGGTGTAGGTGACGGCGTGGAACTTTTCGTAGCGGTCTTTGATGCCGAAAAGAATCTTGATGGCGTCGGTCTCGTTAGGCGGCGGAACTTTGACGGCCTGGAAGCGGCGCTCGAGCGAGCGATCTTTTTCGATCGACTTGCGGTACTCGCCGGGAGTGGTGGCGCCAATGCACTGAATCTCGCCGCGAGATAATGCCGGCTTGAGGATGTTGGCGGCGTCGAGAGAGCCTTCCGCCGATCCGGCGCCGACCAGAGTGTGCAGTTCGTCGATGAAGATGATGGAATTCTGCGACTCCATCAATTCCTTCATGATGGTCTTCAGGCGCTCCTCGAACTGGCCGCGGTATTTGGTACCGGCGACGATCAGGGAAAGGTCGAGGGCCAGGATGCGCTTATCCGCAAGAAACGACGGCACTTCACCGTCGGCGATGCGCTGGGCGAGGCCTTCGACGATGGCGGTCTTGCCTACACCGGGCTCGCCGATGAGTACCGGGTTGTTCTTGGTGCGGCGGCAGAGAATCTGGATAACGCGGTCGACTTCGCTCTCGCGGCCGACCAAGGGATCAAGTTGGCTGTCCATCGCGGCCTGGGTCAGGTCGCGGGAGAACTCGCTGAGCAGTGACGATTCACGCTGGCGCTGGGGCTGAGCCTTTTCCTGGGTGCTGCGGGCCAGTTCCTCGCGGATGGTCGAAAGGCGCAGGCCGCGCTCGTGCAGGATCTCGGCGGCGAAACACTTCTCTTCTCTCAGCAGGCCCAAAAGCAGGTGCTCGGTCCCGATGTGACGATGGGAGAGGCGCTCGGCCTCCTCGGCGGCATACGCCAGAACCCGTTTGCATTCATTGCTTAACGGGAGATCGACTGAGGTCGAAACCTTTTCGCGGATGGTGGTGTGTCCCTCGATCTGCTTGCGGATGGACTCGACCGAAGCGTGGGAACGCAGAAAACGATTGGTCAGGGCCTTATCTTCGCGCAGCAGTCCCAGCAGAAGGTGTTCCGTTTCGATATAAGGAGAACCGAACTGGCTGGCTTCGTAGCGCGCGAAGAAGATGACGCGCCTGGCTTTCTCCGTATAACGTTCAAACATAGCGCCCTTCCCCCTGACCTTTCCGGTCGAGAAGAACCTTGTCTGCCCGACCCTACCGCGAACCCGAAACCTGGCTGTTGACTTTCTGCCCTTTCTCTATCTCTTACGGCAACTTTCGAAGTTCCCTCCATTATGCAATCAAAGGGCCGGGAAACCCAAGTACCGAAACCTATCTTACAACCCTTTAATCACGTTACCGAAGGAACCGTTGCCCGTACATCCGACGAAAGTGCCACACCAGTTTCTTGCACTTTGTCTCACAAATGTTGCTCTCCGGAGCTAAAGCCCCAACCGAGCTGAACTCTCATAACGCGGCGCTCCAGCGCCGCTCTTCCACTACGCCGGCAACGACTCCGGAGCGATCTCTTCAATCGAACCGCGCTGCAACCTCAAGACGCGATGGCAGCGGCGCGCAAACGACAAGTTATGCGTAGCAATGAGGGAGGTGAGTTGGTGCTCGCTGTGCAAGCGCGCAATCAATGCAAAAACCGCTTCCGCCGTACGTCCGTCGAGGTCTCCCGTGGGCTCATCCGCCAGCAACAGCTTGGGCTGGGTAATGAGCGCCCGGGCCAGAGCTACCCGCTGCTGCTCGCCGCCCGAAAGCTCTCCCGAGCGGTGATGCGCGCGCTGCTCCAGTCCGACCTCGCGCAGCCAGCGTAACGCTTCCGGCTCCGCCTGCTGCCATGTCCGTCCCCGAAGCAGCAACGGCATGGCAACATTTTCCGCCGCCGTGAATTCCGGCAGCAGATAGTGGAACTGCCATACGAAGCCGGTTTCCCGATTCCGGAAATCCGCCGCTTCGTTCTGCGACAACCCGTTCAATCGCAAGTGGGCGCAGTATACGTCACCTGCAGAAGCACGTTCAAGGGCGCTCAGGATGTGCAACAAGGTACTCTTGCCGGCTCCCGATTCACCCACAATGGCGAGCATCTCTCCCCGCTTCACTTCAAACGACAGATTCTCAAAGAGCACCAAGTCCGATTCGCCGGACCGGAAGACCTTTTTCAGGCCTTCGACTCGGAGCATCCATTCTTGCTCGGTTAGATGCAAATCCCGCCCCTTTCGGTTCCGGAGGCGGTCCAGCCGACGTCTGCGCGATGTAAAAAGCTTGTCAGCGCATGGTCTTCCAGCGCGTGTGTTCGAGGGCAGACGGTTTCGACGCGTGCCCGATTCACAGTAGGCTCGCCTTCCAGAAACTGTACCTTGGATCCGTTTTCGTGCCTGTGACCGGAGTCACGGGGGCAACACCGACAGGTGTTATGCCGCTTTGGCTTTATCCGTGAGAATCCGCGTGAATCCGTGGCCAAGAAGTTCTCATTCATAGCGCAGCGCCTCGGCCGGCAGGATGCGCGATGCCGACCATGAAGGATAGAGCGTCGCAACGAACGAAATTCCAATCGCGACGACTGCAACGATCACGCCATCGAGCGGCCGGGGCGCGAAAGGAACGTAGTCGATCGAATACACCTCGGGGGACAGAGAAATGATGTGGTAGTGGCCCCCGGCGTAGGAGACAGCATAGCCCACGACCAGACCGATGAGCGTGCCGATGATTCCGATCAATACCCCCTGCGCGATAAACACATTGCGCACCTGCGCCTGGCGGGTGCCCATCGACATCAGCACGGCGATGTCTCTGGTTTTTTCCATGACCATCATGATCAAGCTGATGAGAATGTTCAGGGCAGCGACGAAGACTATCAGGCCGATGGTGATGAACGTCACCAGGCGCTCCGTTTTGAGCGCCTTGAACAGAGCGCTGTTCTGCTTGAGAGCGTTGGTGGCCATGAAGCCCCTGCCGGCAGCGTCTTCGACCTGCTGTGAGATGGCGTCGGCGTGATCGAGATCGTCGACTTTAAACTCCAGCACTGAGATCAGGTCGCCCAGGCCGAAGAGTCGCTGCGCATCGGACAAGCGGACAAAGGCCCAGCTGGAGTCGTAGTCGAAGAAGCCCGAGTCGAAAATCCCGACCACGCGAAAACGATTGTACTTCGGCACCATTCCGAAAGGGGTCAGCTCGCCCTGCGGGCTGGTGACGAGCACAACCGAGCCAACGGTCGCGCCAAGATTGTCAGCCATATCTTTGCCCAGGACGATCGGAGGCATAGCCGCAACGCGATCAAACACCGCTTCGAGCGAATCGGGAGATGGTGGAGCGGCGGACGCCTCGTCCGCCGGATTTTGTGTGGAGCGGGCACTCTTGCCCGCGGCCGTTGACTTTTCTTTGGGAGCGGCGGTCGCCTCGTCCGCGTTTTGTGTGGCGCGGGCACTCTTGCCCGCGTTGCCAGACTGCTGATCCGCTGCGGGCAACGCGGGCAAGAGTGCCCGCGCCACATTGTCCTTGTCCTCCAATTCGGCAGCCGAGCCTTCCTTCACGGTCGTTAACAGATCGCCGACTTTCCGCTCATAGCGCGGGATCATGCCTTTGAGCACCGCCCCCCGCGCCCGCGGGCCGCGCGAGATCAATACTTGCTCGAAGATGGCCGGTGCCGCGGCGACAACGTGTGGCTGCTTCGCCAGTCGATCCATGAGCGGCAGCCAGTCTTTGATGCCGTCGTCGGCGATGCGCTGCAGGCTGATATGCGAAGTCGAGCCGAGAAGGCGCTCCTGCAGGTCCTGGCGAAATCCGTTGTTGATGGCGAGGGCGATGACGAGCGAGGCGACCCCGGCGGCGACCCCGGCGATGGAGATGCCGGTGATGATGCCGATGAAGGCCTGGCGGCGCTTAGCGCGCAGGTATCGGCGAGCGATAAAGAGTTCGAAGCGCATCGAGCCGTGAACTGTGAGCAGTGAGCAATGAGCTCAAGTTTTCCAGTCAAGTCGGATTATAGCGGCAGACGCTCGCAGTCGGAGTGGATCCACTTTGCTCCGGAGATTGTGCGCTTTCAGAGGCGAGGCAGGAGCGCAGACACGGTGGAACGGTAGCGCCGGAATTCGTCGCCGAAGCGTCCCTCCAACTCCGCATCCTCCATGCGGATCATGACCGCGCCAGTAACGATCGCGAACGCGGTCAGCAGCCAGCAGACGACGAGGCCCGTGCCGAGGCTCCAGGCCAGCATCTCGCAGAGATGTCCCAGGTAGACCGGATGCCGGACGCGGGCGCGAATGCCACTCGTCACCAGGCGGTCGTGCGGATGATCTGCCCGAACTTCGGGCAGGCCTCCGAGCTGAGCCCAGCTGAAATGCGCCCCAGACCGAGAGTAGAGATAGATGCCGGCGGCAAACAGCGGCGCTGCCGGAAGCCAGCTCCACCACGTCGAATAGAGGGCCACATTGCGCCACGGGCCGGTCAGTAGTCCCACGCCGAACCACATCGTGATCCACGCCGGAACCAGTACGCGGAACGGGGAGCGCTCGCGTTCGCGCCAGCGATGGGCCCGGGGATGCACCATCAGCCAGAACGATGGGATGGTCGAATAGACGACGCAAGCCAGCCATCCGACGGTACGAAGGAGGGGCATGGAGTGATTTTACAGATTCAGGAATCGTGACTCGGAGGCGCGAGGGGATCGGGTAGGAAACTCAACGGGGCGCCCATGGTTGGGGATAGGTGCCGTCCCTGCGGGACTCGTGCCACCCGGCTGGGCTTTACCCGGGGCTTACGCCCCGGGCTAAAGAATTTCGCCGCTTCGGCGGCTGGGTCTTGGCGATCCGGAGGGACGTGCCGCCCAGCGACGGAACCGCAAGTCCCGAGAGTATCGTCAGTCATTTTCCCGTTCTCTTTCGGGGCCTGGCAGCGGTCCTTCAATCCTCGCTAACAATTCTCGCTAGCTCTGGACGATCTTCTCCAGCGTCGGGCGGCTGCGAATGAACAGCGTGGCGCCCTTCAACTGCACCAACTGCTTCCGCTTGAACTCTGAGAACAGGCGGCTGACGGTTTCGCGCGTGGTTCCGATGGCTTCTGCGATTTCTTCGTGGGTGAGCGTGAGTTTGACCTGCGCCGAGCCGTCGGCCTGCGACGTCTGGGTTGACCAGGCAAGGAGCATCTTGGCGAACTTTTCTGACGGCGAGGCGGTCAGGCCGAGGGTGCGGACTTCCTCGTAGGCGGTGAAGTAGTTACGGCTGAGCTGTTCGGCGACGCGGCGGGCGACCTCGGGGTCTTTCATGAACTGTATAAACGGGTCGCGAGGGATGAAGTTGGCCTGGCCCGGCTCCATCATTTCGGCGGTGACTTCGTAGGGCCGGTTGGAGACGACGGCGTTGAGACCAAGAATGTCTCCGGGTTCGGAGATCTTGGTGATGATGGTCTTGCCGTCGCGGGAGGAGGTCGACAGCTTCACCTTGCCCATGCAGAGAACGAAGACTCCGCGCGGCTGCTGGCCTTCGATGAACAGCATGGTTCCCTTGGGATACACGGCGGTGGACTTGATTTCCTGGAGGCGTTGTCCGGCGCTGAGCGGCAGATTGCAGAAAAGGTGCTCGCCGCGGCGCGGGCAGGTGACGCAATTATCAAGAATGTTCAGACCATACGGTGTACGCATCATGAGTGCCTCCCGGGTAGGAGCCGTTCTTTGTTGCCCTACCCATATGGCGTAAGGGCACGCGGTGAGCCAAATCTTGGGGTTGTCGCGGCCAGCCCGGAGTGTCGGTCTATCCTGTGGACAATAAAGACCTTACAGAGGAGCCGGGGTATGAGACGGGAGGCAGGGATAGGACCCCGATTCCCCGAAAAAGGGTGATTCCACACAGCGGTGTGTGATTTGCATCACTTTTTGTTGTGATTTGAAACGCAAGGGGCTAGGAGACCGTTGCGGTTTGGCCTGTAAGCCAGCCTTCACAACCATGAGGACGACCACCGGGGCTAAAGCCCCAAAAACTCCGGTCACTCTTACGCGGCGCTGAAGCGCCGCTCTTCCACGGTGGCTTCGGCGGCGGAGGGCTTGGCGGTGAGTGTGACCGGCGGAATCAAACCCCGGCAGCCAGAAGCCCTGCACCCCTGTGATCGCTCTTCGGGCGCTGAAGCGCCGCTCTTCCACGCTACGGGTGATCCGTTGCTTGCCGCGGACCTTTCCCAATCTGACTCATCATCTTCTAGACTGTACTGGCTCGAGACTGTAGTGGTTCCAGACCTTTGCGGCTGATCTTCCCCCATGATCGTCAACTTCGCCGAACGCGCCCACAACCATAACTGGGAACTCGACCCGGTGATCCGGTCCCTGCTGGATACGGACTTCTACAAGCTGCTGATGCTGCAGTTCATCTGGAAGCACTTCCCGAAGACCCGCGTCGAGTTCGCGTTGTTCAACCGGCGTCCGGCGGTGCGAATGGCGGACGTCGTCAACATCGAAGAACTCAAGGTGCAGTTACAGCACGTGCGCGGTTTGCACTTTCGCAAGTCGGAACTGGTGTGGCTGGCGGGCAATACTTTTTACGGCAGGCGTGGGATCTTCGAGCCGGGATTTCTGGAGTGGCTGGAAAATGACTTCCGGCTTTCCGACTATCACCTGGCAGTTCGCGATGGTCAGATCCATCTGACGTTCGATGGCGCGTGGACCGAGACCACGATGTGGGAGCTGTATGCGCTGGCCATCCTCGACGAGCTGAAGACTCGCGCGCAGTTGAAGACGCTGAGCGAGTTCGGGCTCGATATTCTCTATGCCCGGGCCAAGACCAAGCTGTGGAACAAGATCGAGCGTCTGCTCGGCGTGCCGGGCCTGAGCGTGGCGGACTTTGGAACGCGGCGGCGACACAGCTTTTTGTGGCAGGAGTATGTGGTCGTGGCCATGGCGGCCAATCTGGGGAGCAGCTTTATCGGGACCTCGAACGCCTTTCTGGCGCACAAGCACGATCTCGAGGCGATCGGCACCAACGCGCACGAAATCCCCATGGTGATGGCGGCTCTGGCGCCCGATGATGCGGCGCTGAAGGCGTCGCAATATCGGGGGCTGGAATTGTGGCAGCAGACCTACGAGGGCGCGTTGCGCGTCATGCTGCCCGATACGTTCGGCACCACGCAGTTTCTGGCAGGAGCACCGGAGTGGGTGGCAGACTGGACCGGGCAGCGCGTCGACAGCAAGGATCCGTACGCGGCGGGAGATGAATATATCGACTGGCTGCAGGAGCGCGGGCAGGATCCGGGCGAGAAACTGATGATCGCTTCCGACACGCTCGATGTGGATGCGATCCTGGGGCTGCATGCCTATTTCGGCGGCGTGATGGCGAAGGGCGTTGCCGTCGGCGACTTGCGCCGCGCCGCTGACTTTGACGATCGCGCCAAGTGGACGCCGGGGCGGAGGATTCGCTTCAGCGCGGGCTGGGGCACGCTGCTGACCAACGATTTCCGCGGCTGCAATCCCAACGACGGCGGCGGCTTTGACCCGATTGGGTTGATCTGCAAAGTCTCGGAGGTCGAGGGACGGGCGGCGGTGAAGCTTTCCGACAACTATTCGAAGGCGCTGGGGCCGCCGGCGGAGATCGAGCGCTATCGGCGGGTTTTCGGCACAGCGGGAATCGCGAATGTGCCGCTGGTGGCGTGAAGTGTTTTTCACCACTAAGGGCACGAAGGACACGAAGGACACGAAGGGAATCATCCAAGCTCGCCCCTTCGTGAGACTTCGCGTCCTTCGTGGTTTGTCGATTTCTGACCACAACTCGTGATCGCCTGCAGTTGATAAATCCAGGACCTCTCACGTTGTTCCCAGAGGACATGATCTTTCGTTCCTGCCGGTAACCTTGTGAACTCGTTTGTACGCTGACAACATCCGAGCGGGGCACTGTCTTGTATGAAGATTTTGCTGGTGGAAGACTCTTACATCGAGCGGCGGAAGATCGGCGCCTATCTGGACGATTGGGGGCTGGAACACGTCGACGTGGGCAGCGGAACGGAAGCGATCAAACTGCTGGAGGCTGAGAATCCGCCCCATCTGGCGCTGCTGGACTGGCTGCTTCCGGGCCTGGATGGGATCGATGTGCTCCGGCGCATCCGCAAGCTGAGCCAGGGAAACTACGTCTACACCGTCATGCTGACGGCGAAGAGCCAGAAGAAAGACCGGCATACGGCCATGGAGGCGGGCGCGGACGACTATCTTTCCAAGCCGGTCGATCCGGCAGAACTGCGGCAGCGCATCATGGTGGGTAAGCGGATTCTGGAGCTGCAGCAATCGCTGCGTTTTGCCGCGACCCATGATTTCCTGACCAACCTGCTGAACCGCTCGGAAATCCTGGCGGCGCTGGAGCGGGAGTTCTCGCGCTCCGGGCGCGAAGGCAAACCGACGACCGTCATTCTGGCGGACATTGACCACTTCAAGCGCGTGAATGACAGCCTCGGACATGCCGCAGGGGACGAAGTTCTGAAAGAGGTAGCACGGCGGCTGAAGGTCGATCTGCGCCCCTATGACTTGGTAGGCCGCTACGGCGGCGAGGAATTTCTGGTCATCCTGCCGGGCTGCAGTCTGACGCACGGGGCGCGCCGTGCCGACGCGATTCGTTGCCTGGTGGCGAAAGACCCGATCAGCACCGCGTTCGGGAACGCTCCAACCACGATCAGCATGGGCGTGACCGCGACGACCACCGCGCGCGATCATACCGTCGCCGAATTTTTGCGCGAAGCGGATGTCAGCCTGTATGCCGCCAAGAATAACGGCAGGAATCGGGTTGAGATTTTTCCAGGTTCCGCAGACGCCACCAGCGCGGGTCAGAGCTAGCCCGCTCCCACGTCGTAGCGCGAACCAAGCAGGTTGTCATCCCACGTTGTCATCCCACGTTCTCACCCCCGTTCTCACCCCCCGTTGTCATCCCCAGCGAAGCGAGGGATCTAGGTCCTTGCCTGCGCTCCCAATAGCGCCGCTGCCAACACCCAGCTCCCTCGCACGCTCGGGATGACAGTTGGCAATGGAAATTCAGCGGCTGTGAGACTGCTCTACTCCACCACGCGGACGCTACCTCTCCTCGTCTCTGCACACCTTTTGATTTCTGTGTCACATTAGAAGTGCATGCCCGCATCCTCCGACGCCCGCGCCGGACGCGCCGCCTTCACCCATCCTGCATTCGTGCTGTTTCAGATCGCCCGTTTCCTCATCGTGGCCGCAGTCGAGATGCAGGCAGTCGCCGTGGGATGGCAGGTCTACGACATCACCAAACGACCGCTCGATCTTGGCCTCGTAGGCCTGGCGCAGTTTCTGCCCGGAATTCTCCTGTTTCCGATCTCCGGCCACGCCTCCGACCGCTTTGAGCGCCGCGACGTGCTTTCGGCGTGTTACGCGGGATATGGAATCTGTTTCGCGCTGCTGCTCGCGCTCACGCAGCGCGGTCTGCATTCCGTAAACGCAATTTACATAGTGCTGGTGCTGATCGGCACGGTGCGATCGTTCAACAGCACGGCCAGCCGGTCGATTCTGCCATCGCTGGTTCCGGAAGAGCACTTTCCCAACGCCGTGGCCTGGAACGCGACGATCTTTCAAACAGCCACGATTCTGGGACCGACCTTTGGCGGCGTTCTTTACGCCGCCACCCACGGTCCGTCCCTGGTGTACGGCATCGCGATGATCATCGCGATAGGAGCGACGGTTACCACGTTTCGCATCCGGCCGGAAAGAAAAGTCCGCCCGCGGGAACCGATGACGGTGAAGACAGTCTTTGCGGGGCTGCACTTTATCTGGGCCAAGAAACTGATCCTGGGAGCGATCTCGCTCGATCTGTTCGCTGTGCTGCTGGGCGGAGCGGTCGCGCTGCTGCCGGTCTATGCGCGCGAGATCCTTCGCACCGGACCCTGGGGACTGGGTTTGATGCGCACCGCCCCGGCGGTTGGCGCGACGCTGATGGCCGTTTTGCTGGCGCACCGGCCGCTGCGCGGACGATCAGGCCTGACCCTGCTCTGGGCGGTTACGGGATTCGGAGTCTTCACGATCGTCTTCGGAGTATCCCGCAGTCTTACTGTCTCGCTAGTCGCGCTGCTGCTGCTCGGGGCGAGCGACATGATCAGCGTCATCATTCGTGCCACGCTCACGCAACTGGCCACCCCCGACCAGATGCGCGGACGCGTCACCGCCGTCGACATGATTTTCATCGGGGCGTCGAACGAGCTAGGGCAATTCGAATCGGGCGTGACCGCGCAGTGGTTTGGGACTGTCCCGGCGGTCATTCTTGGCGGTGTCGGAACTCTGGTTGTGATTGGGTTGTGGGCGTGGCTGTTCCCGGAACTGCGGCGGGCGGGCGATCTGCACGAGATTCGCAGCGAGGAACTGCCACCTTCCGGGGAGGCGCCCGCTTCAAGCTGAAAAGGCTTGGACCGCAAAGCGCGCTAAGAGAAGGCCGCAAAGTATGCAAAGAAACCCAAGAAGAACCCAACCACCGCAACCTATTTGCCTTCACACTGCACTTGCCTTTACGGGACGTTTACCGTGACCGTCGCGGTCGTTCGGCCGTACTGACTGGTCGCGTAGAGTGTGTAGGTCGTGGTCGCGGTTGGATTCACAGTCACGCTCGAGCCCCTCACTACCCCCGAGCCGGGCGAGACGATCTCATATTCGGAGCTGGCGGTGTTCCACGAGAGCGTGACTTTGCCACCCGAGGCAACGTGCGTGGGCGATGCGGTGAAGCTGCTGATCGCGGGCGCCGCTCCGGTCGGATAGTTCGAACTGGTGTAGACCGGGTTCATCTGCACGACTTCAAACGCCGAAGCCGGCACGGTTTTCAGCGAGTCGAGATCAGAGCCCCAGCGGCTGTCGGAGACTCCCGTCACAAACAGCGAACTGCCGTTGTCGGCGAGGATCAGGCCGTAGTGCTGCATCGCGGTCAGAATTACCTGCATCTGCGCCGAGAAGCCGGAAATATCGTAGCTGGATTTCAGGCGAAGGCGCATGCCCATGGGCGGCGCGGAAGGATCGCTCGTATTCGCGGCCCAGTGCGACGCAGGAGGAGTGAATGCAGCCCGGGTATGGGGAAGCGTGAAGCGGAAGGCATGCTGAATCTTCCCGGCGGCCACTTCGTCGTAGCGCACCAGGCCGGGAAAGATAGGCAGGCCGGCCGCGTCGGCTGAGGTCCACGTGTAGGGGCGCTGCTCGTTGCCGAGCAAGTCCCACACCGCGGTCGAATCGGCGTTCCAGCTGCCGCCAGGATTGGGCGATGAGTTGAACATCTCATAGAGAAAGCAGTTGGCGTTGTCGAGCACCAGCACATGGCGGTCGCCAGTGTTTGACGAACCGCCTTCGATCGGCGCATTGGCCGGGACGGGCATGGGGCCGGGATCACTTTCGTCGGGATACGCCCCCAGGTCGATATTCACCAGCGGCTGGCTGCCATTCACCACAACGTAAGGAATGCCGTAAGTGGGATCGGTGCCCCAGTCGGGATGCACATTCACCGAGCCGACCCAGCTACTGATGAGCGTGCTGGAATTGGGATCAACCTGAGCGTTCGAGATGTCGGTGTTCCACAGACTGTTGCTGGAGAACGGAACGAATCCGTTCAAGCTTGCGGTCTGACCGACGCTCATTCCGCTGCACGCGAGATTGCCGCCGCCGGTGCCTCCGCCCGATCCGCCGTTCGATCCGCCGTTACTGCCCGAGGGATGCGAGACGCCACTGCACGCGCTCAGAAGCAGCGCCAGCGTGAAGAACAGCGTCAGGGCAAGGAAAGGACAGGCTTTCCGGGCGGAACAGGGGTCGCCGGACATGCAGCGATTGTGACTGAGCTAAGACCGATCCGAAAGAGACCCCTGGGACATGTCCGCAAGCACTACGCCCGGCTGGGCCTATTTGCTGTGAAGCACGGTTTTCGCCGCACCCAGGTTGTCGTACTTGTCATAGACCCGGACCACGACCACGTGTTCGGACGATGAATCCTTCGCCGCAACGAGGGGGACCTTGAAGTCGTAATCTTCGACCTTCGCATCCGAGAGCTGGCCGATGGGATCGACATAGTTCCAGTCGGCGGCATCGACGGAATATTCGGCGCGCTTGATGGTCGAAAAGCCGTCTGCGGCGCGGAAACGAACGTGAATCTGCGCGCCTTCGATGTTTGCACTCAAGTTTTCAATGCGGGGAGGAGTGGTGTCCACCTCAAAGCGTTGACTGATCTTCTCGGCCGTCAATGCTTCCCCGGGCGAGTGTGACGGCGCATCGGAAGCCACCACCTTCACCGTGTAGCCGCCGTCAGGCAGCAGGCTCGCATCGAACGAATACGCTTTGTCGGTCAGATCGTCTTTCAAAAGCAGCCAGCGCGTCTCGCCGTCGCCGCGGTAGTAGATGGAGTAGACGAGTTGATCGTCGTTGTCATCGTGCGCATTCCACCGCACCCCGATGGCATCGCGGTCGTGCGTGCTGGAGGGAGGAGTGTCGAAATGCAAAGTCGAGGTTGCGCTCGCATCGCTGTTCGCGGCAGTCGCCGGCTGCTTGGGCACAGGCTGGTAGCGCACCCCTACCTGCACGGAGACGTCCTCAACTTCGGGAGCGACATTCTTCGGCAGATAGTTCAAGGTGACGCTGTCAACCGAGGGCTTCGCATTTCCGGCGTGCAAAACGGCCTTCCACTGGGCGTAGCGGGCGGGAGGAACGCCCATTTCGGCGTCTTTGCCGGGATCGACTTTCTTCCACGGACTCCAGTTCCGGTCAGGATTGTCGACGTTTCCGCTGCGTGCCAACAGCGCGACATCGCCGCCGCCACGGAACTCTACCCGTCCCCAGCGCGAGAAGATCTTCGCATCAAAGACGTCGCTCTCGTAGGTGCCCTCGTTTTCCGGGCCGGCGCCGAGGATGAAGATCTTTCCCAGATTGCTGCTCGCGGCATAAAGTCCGCCGCCGGGAGCTTTGGCAAACGCAGTCACTTGCGAAACCGGCGCCTTCAGAAGATCCACATACTCGTCCGTCCCTTCGATGGCGAAAATGTGGCCGCGGTTCCCGGTTCCAGCCAGCAAGTGATCGTGCGAATCAAAGGCCAGCGTGTAGACGATGTCTTCGTGCGAAGTCCAAACGCGTTCGGGTGAACCATCAGGCGCAATGCGATAAACGTCGGACCCGCCACTCACGCCGCCAGCGGAAAACGGAATCGCCCCCATCGATACCATGCCGGGCGTGGGCGGGATCGCCACTCCTGGAGCCTGCGAGGTCGTCGGCACGGGGGCAGTCGCTCCCAGAGTAATCATCGCCGAAGGTCCACCCGGGCCCATTCCCGCAATGGCGTGCTTTTCCCCCACGCCCGCGGCGTAAATGTTTCCCTTGCTGTCGAGTGCCAGGGCTGTGATCTCCTTCTTGGGCGCGCTGTACAGCACGAATCCTTCTCCCGCCGGGGAAATGCGGTAGATCAGGCCGCTGCCGTCGGTGCCAGCGATCAGGTTCCCCTGAGAATCGATGGCCAACACGCGAATGTGGGTCTCGTCGCTCTTGAAGAACAGCGAGTGCTCGCCCGTGGCCATGACTTTGTAGATTTCGCCGTGATCTCCGGTCGCCACGTAGAGATTCCCCGCTTTGTCCAGAGCCATGTCCCAGATATATTTCGTGCCCGGCGCGAAATACACGGAGGAGGTCCAGGCGGAATCGACCATGGGCTTCGCGTCTTTGGGTATGTCTTTCTCGATCTTAGGTCCGTCAATCTTAGATTCAGCGTGGGCGGAGCCGGCCCGGTCTCCAGACTTGCGCTCGATCTTGTAGACCTTGCCGTCGGGCGCGGTGGCTGCATAGATCACCCCGCCCGGACCAACCACCAGGGTTTGCACCTGCAGTTCCTGGGGTTCGAAGATGATCGACGACTTGCCATCCGATGCAATGCGGTAAACGCGCGCGGGCGATCCGGCGGCGGCATAGACATTCCCTGCGTCATCCGAGGCGACGGCCCAGATGTAGGTGGAGGGCGTGGCATAAAGCAGTTTGAAAGCCGGCGCCAGTTCAAGGCCGCCGGCGCTGCGAATGGCTACTCCGGTAGCGGTTCCCTTGGTAAGGTCTTCAAATTTCGATTGCTCCCAGGTGTGGGTGCCTTCGGCAAAACAGATGGCAGCGAGCACGCAGATTGCAAAGACGAAAATGAGAAGAACTCGAAGACGGACGACGGGAATTCCAGACACGCTCGGCAAGGTTCGACCTCTCATGATGGCGGGTAGGGACGCCGCCGAGTAACCGCTCACCCGGCGGCAAGATTTCAGGTTAACACGCGCATCGATCTGGCTGCGGACCAGCGCAGCCGGCGCCCGCACCCATCTCTTCTCCGTGGTATCGTTAGCTTTCATGCATTCCGCGATTCCCATGGTTCCCGTGCATTCGTCTTCCATGCATTCGGCGCGGCAGAAATTGCTGAGTCTGCTCGCTCACAAATCGTTTCGCCTGGGCGAGTTCAAGCTATCCTCGGGCGCGACCAGCGACTATTACATCGACTGCCGCACCACGACGCTCGACGCCAAAGGCTCGCGCCTGACAGGAGAAGTTTTTCTGGAAGAGATTCGGCGGCGCGGGTGGAAGGCGCAGGCCATCGGCGGGCTGACCATGGGCGCCGATCCTATCGTGGTTGCAGTATCCGTGGTGAGCGGAGAACTGCACGGGTTTCTAGTGCGCAAAGCGGAGAAGCAACACGGCACCGGGCAGCGCATTGAAGGCTTTCGCGAGAAGGGCGCGCGGGTGGTGATTGTGGACGATGTCTGCACCACGGGCGCATCGACGGTGCAGGCGATCGAAGCGGCCCGCGAATTCGGCTTCGAAGTGGTCGGAGCGATGTGCCTGGTGGAGCGGGAAGAGGCGCAAGGGCGAGGCAACGTAGAAAAAGCTGCCGCGCCCGCCCCGTTCGTCTCAATCTTCACCGCCAGCGACGTGCGCAAAGAGCACGTGCTTCAGAACGACGATACCGCCCCGACGATTTTCGCGGTCGCGGCCACATGCGAAATCTGCGGCCGGCCGGCAATGACGAACAATCCACGGAACCGCTGCGAAGCGCATAAGAATTGAGTCATTGAGACATCGGGTCATTGAGTCAATGAACTTGTCTGCAATGACTCAATGGCTCAATGATTCAATGACTCAATAATTCAATGACTCAATGTCTATGATCCAGACTCTCGAATGGACCGACCAGGGCGTGCGCTTCCTCGATCAGACGAAGCTGCCGACTGAGGAAACCTACGTCGTGTGCAAGACGCACGAGCAGGTCGCCGACGTCATTCGCAATATGGTGGTGCGGGGGGCGCCGGCCATTGGCGTGGCCGCGGCCATGGGCATCGCGCTGGGCGTTAGCAACTCCAAAGCCGAGAATCCCGGCGACCTCAAGCGTGACTTCGACCAGATTTGCGACGTGATCAGCAAGACCCGGCCCACGGCGGTGAATCTGTTCTGGGCGATCCGGCGCATGCAGGAAAAGTTCGAGCGCATCCGCATTCGACCGGTTGCGCAGATCAAACAGGATCTGATCGAAGAAGCCCGGCGCATGCACGCCGAAGACATCGCCGCCAACCAGGCCATGGGACGCCACGGCGCTACGCTCATGCCGAGCTCCGGCGGAGTGCTCACGCACTGCAACGCCGGCGCGCTGGCCACGGCTGGCTACGGCACGGCCCTGGGCGTGATCCGCGCGGCGGTTGAGCAGGGCAAGAAGATTCAGGTTTACGCGGACGAGACCCGGCCGTTTCTGCAAGGCTCGCGCCTGACCGCGTGGGAACTGATGAAAGACGGCATCCCGACCACGGTCATCTCCGACAACATGGCCGGCGCTATGATGAAGCAGGGCAAGATTGCAGCGATCGTGGTGGGCGCCGACCGCATCGCCGCCAACGGCGACGTGGCCAACAAGATTGGCACCTACACCATCGCGGTGCTGGCGAAAGAACATAACATTCCGTTCTACGTGGCCGCGCCGATTTCCACCGTCGACCTGGCTTGCCCCAACGGCGACGAGATTCCCATCGAGCAGCGCAACGCCAGGGAAGTCACCCACATCGCCGGCAAGCAGATGGTGCCCGACGGCGTCGCGGTGGAGAATCCTGCCTTCGACGTGACTCCGGCGAAGTACGTGAGCGCGATCATTACGGAAAGAGGCGTGGCCCGCGCGCCTTATGCAGATTCCCTGCGCCAATTGGCCGCGCAGGAGGCCGAGGTACATCCGTAACCGGCACCCGCCGATTTTTCTTTTCTTGCCCGCGCCAATCCGCGAAGGTAGCCAACAGGACTGGTCGCCCGTACGACTCCAGCGAATGTAAAGAGATGTAAACACAGGAAATATTTTGCATTTCCTGCGCTACTTATTCTCTAGATTCGGGTTGAATCGGAAGAGAATGGTCGTGCTAGTCTGGTCCCAAGCCCAGATCCAACAGGTTTTTCCTCGAAGGGGGACGTTATGTCGTTGCGCACTCGCGTCGTGTTGCCGGTCGTTGCTGCACTGAGTCTCGCTTTTCTCGCTGCCTGTGGGAGCGGCACCCACAGCCCGGTAGCGCCTCCAACAGGCGCCTTCAGCAATACGAATTTCAACGGCTCCTACACGTTTTCGATAACGGGCGAGGATATTGACGGCGCGGGCAATCCCAGTCTGTTCGCCATGGCCGGTACGATTACGGCCTGCGGCTGCACCGGCGGAATGATACAGGCTGGAACCGTTGACCTCAGCGATCTGGGTGGAACTGGTGCTGGCCTCAGCGTCAATAGCAACGGTAGCTCTTACAGCGTTAACAAAGACGGGCGCGGCACGATCAATCTGTCTATTGCGAACGGAAGCAACCCTAGCATTTCGGTGGTGCTGGATTTTGTGCTTACTTCCAGCACGCACGGTTTGATCAGTCGATTTGACGGCGCCGGGACGGGAAGCGGGACCATTGACCTGCAGCCCAATCCTACGGTTACCCTCTCCGACGGGGCTTATGCATTTAGTCTTTCAGGGTCCACCTTTGTTGCGCCCAACGGTACGCCGCTCGCGACGGTTGGGGCGGTGAATCTTTCCTCGGGAACCATATCCTCCGGCGTCCAAGACTTCAATGACAACGCCACCCCCACGTTTGAGCCGTCTCTAAGCGGCTCGATACAAACCGGCTCGGGGACCACGCCAGGCACGGCGACAATCACTTCGGGATTTGGAACATTCGGTTTCGACGTCTACTCGATTGACGCCACGCACCTGAAGCTCTTTGAGAATGATGGGAATGCGATTCTTGTAGGTGATGTGTTTAAACAGTCAAGCGCGACGTTACCTACAGGCAACCTGGTGTTTACAGCGTCCGGCTTTGATCCGACCGGCGCCCCCTTTGCTGCGGGAGGCACGATCTCCTCCAGCGCCAGCCAACTAACCGGTGCTGAGGACATCAATGACGCTGGCACGGTCGACGGCGGCGGGGCTACTGCCACGCCATTCGCATTCAGCAGCACTTCTGTCACGAATAGCCCGTCCGGCAGCGGACGTTTTCAGATTGTTCTGTCGGGGTTTTTGGGGGGCACCAATTTTGTCGCCTATCCCTCTGACGCTGGACTCCTGCTGCTAGAGGCTGATAACACGCTAAACGCCGGCATTACCGCGGGCGTTGCCCTGACCCAGACGTCCGGAGCGTCTCTGGCGGCCTCCCAGGGCTACAGTCTGAATCTCACTGGGTCTGACTTGGTCAACGGTACCGAACTCGACGAGATCGCCCAGTTCAATACCACGAGCAGCGGGATGACGGGTCTTATCGACCTGAATGATTTTGGCGTATCAAACCCGAATACCAGCAATCTCTCTGGCAGCTACACGAATAACTCCAATGGAACTGGATCGGCAGCGTTCACCGGCAACAGCCCACTGGGGCAAATTTTTTACTACGCTGCTGACAGCTCAACGATATTGTTTATCTCGGTTGACGGTACCGATACGGGAACCGGCACGCTCGAATCGCAGAGCACCCCGAGCTCAGCGGCGGCGGAGGTAATCCAACGCGAGGCTGCCATCGTCAGGACAGCGGCTCATATCCGATCCGCTGCAGCAAATCGTCGAAAGATGGAAAAGAAGAACTAGGTTGAAGCGGAAAAGTTAAAGGCGCGGCTTCGGCCGCGCCTTTGTTTTGACCGGCGGAGACGGCCTCCGCTAGCCGTTCGGCACTTTGGCGTTTGCCGCCGCCGTCGGCGCCGGTGTCCGAGCCATCATCCATACCGCGAAGCGATATGCCAGCAGAACTCCCAGCACCGACGCATATTCCAGCGGCTTGCGCAAATCGGCTTTGACCAGCCAGATGTAGTGAATCACGCCGGCCGTGGCGCTGAAATAGATCAGGCGGTGCAGCGCCTGCCAGCGCCGGCCTCCCAGCTTGCGGATCGACCACTTGGTCGACGTCAGCGCCAGGGGAATCATCAGGGCAAACGCGGTCATTCCGGCGGTGATGAAGCGGCGCTTGGCGATGTCGTGCAGCATCTCGTGCACATCGAAGAACTTGTCGAGCCAGACATAGGTCATCAGGTGGAGCGTGCCGTAGAAAAAGGCGAACAGGCCGAGCATGCGCCGCCAGCCGATCAGCCAGTACTGCCGCGTCAGCTTGCGCAGCGGCGTGATGGAGAGCGTGATCAGCAGAAAGGTCAGCGTCCAGTCGCCGGTCGTATGCGTGATTTTCTCGATGGGATTCGCGCCCAGGCCTCCGTGGAAGCCGCTCCAGACGAGCTTCGCCAGCGGCGCCAGGCAGGCGAGAAAGACGGCGGGTTTGAGGTAGCGGGACATGAAATTCAGGGGCTAGGGGCTAGGGGCCAGGGACTAGAATCCAATCGCGACACGAGACGCAAACGACTGTTCCTGACTGCGACAGCTAGCCCCTAGTCTCTAGTCTCTAGCCCCTGCCTTTAGAAGTTTTTCTTCAAATCCATTCCGCTGTACAGGCTGGCAACCTGATCGCCGTAGCCGTTAAACATCAGCGTGGGGCGTTTGAAGAATTCGCCCAGACGGCGCTCCTTGGCCTGGCTCCAGCGGGGATGGTCCACGTTCGGGTTCACGTTGGAGTAGAAACCGTACTCCTGCGGGGCGGAGAGATTCCAAGTGTTGTTCGGCTGCCGGTCGGTGAAGTGGAAGCGCACGATCGCCTTGGCGCTCTTGAAACCGTACTTCCAGGGCACCACGATGCGCAGCGGGGCGCCATCCTGGTTAGGCAGGTCTTCGCCGTACATGCCGAAGCAGAGCAGGGCCAGCGGGTTCATGGCTTCATCCATGCGCAAGCCTTCGACGTAGGGCCACTGCAGCACATTGCGCTGTTGGCCCGGCATCTGCCCAGGATCGTAAATCGTCGTGAACTCGACGAACTTCGCCTTGCTGGTTGGGTTAGCGCGCTTGATCAGTTCGCTGAGGGAGAAGCCGATCCACGGAACCACGATTGACCAGCCCTCGACGCAGCGATGGCGATAGATGCGCTCCTCGGGCGGAGCCATCTTGAGGATGGCATCGATGTCGAGTTCCTGCTTCTTGTCGACCAGGCCGTCGATTTTCACCTTCCAGGGGCGGGTGCGGAAATGCTTCGCCAGCTGGGATGGTCCATCTTTGTCGGTAGAGAATTCATAGTAGTTGTTGTAAGTGGTGACGTCTTTGTAGGGAGTGATGGTCTCGGTTGTGCTGAAAGGGCTTTTCTTGATGCCGTCGAACTTTGCTGGTGCTGGTGCCGCTGCTGGTGCCGCTGCCAACGCCGTGGCTGATGGTGCGACGATTCTGCTGACGCCCGTGGCTGCGGCAGCGCCCGCGACCGCAGCGCCGAACAGAAATTTTCTACGGTTTAGGTAAAGACTCCTCGGAGTAATCTCCGAAGAGCGAATGTCTTCCGCCTTCTTGATCAGCATGCAACCCCTATCCCTATATACGCGCCGCCGCCCCACGCGGATTTCGCGCCACGGTTACCTTCTATCTTCTAATGGATAGGACGCTTACGACACAGAAAAAGTTGCGGGCGGGGGTAGACCGCTATCCCAGCAGTTCTCGCACCTTACGCGATAGGTTCTGCAGGGTGAAGGGTTTCTGCAGAAATGCGGTGCCGCTCTCGACGGTGCCCTCGTTGAGGATGGAGTCTTCCGTATAGCCGGAGAGGTAGAGCACCTTGGTCTGGGGCCGGGCCTTGGTCAGCTGCTCCGCCAGCTCTCGCCCGCCCATGCCCGGCATAACCACGTCGGTGATGACCAGATCGATCTTGCCTTCGTGCTGCGCGGCAGCAGCCAGGCCGGCTTCGCCGTTTTCCGCTTCCACCACACGGTAGCCTTTGGCCTGCAGGGTTTCCCGCACCAACTGGCGAACCGACTCTTCGTCCTCCACCAGCAGAATGGTTTCCGTCCCCCCAGCGGCGGCATGGGGCGCGGGAGCGGCGTGCTTTTCGGCCGTCCCTTCGGTGTGGGGCAGGTAGATCTGAAACGTAGTGCCGCGGCCTTCTTCGCTCTGCACCATCACGTACCCACCACTCTGCTTCACGATGCCGTACACGGTGGAAAGACCGAGCCCGGTTCCCTTGCCTTTTTCCTTGGTGGTGAAGAAGGGCTCAAAGATGCGCGACTGCGTTTCCTTGTCCATGCCCGTGCCGGTATCGCTCACCGAGAGCATGACGTACTTGCCCGGACGGATGAAAGTCTGGCCGCGGCGATGGCTCTCGTCGATGACTGAATTCTGGGTCCGAATGGTGAGCTTGCCGCCTTTGGGCATGGCATCCTTGGCGTTCACCACCAGGTTCATCAGGACCTGTTCGAGTTGGCCGGAGTCGGCGCGAGTGTAGCCCGCTTCCGGCGCGAGCTTGGTGCTGAGCTCCACGTTTTCGCCGATGAGCGGGCGCAGCAGGCGCTCCATGTCGGCGACGATGGCGTTGACGTCCACGACTTTGAGTTCCAGCAGTTGCTTGCGGCTGAAGGCGAGCAGTTGCCGGGTGAGCGTAGTGGCGCGATCGGAGGCCTGCTGAATGGCCTGAGCCTTGTCCCGCAGCGGATGCTCGGTTTCCAGCTTGGAGAGCATGACTTCAGCGTATCCGCTGATGACCATGAGCAAGTTGTTGAAGTCGTGGGCGACGCCGCCGGCAAGGCGTCCGACGGCCTCCATCTTCTGGGCCTGGCGAAACTGATCTTCCAGCGCGCGGCGGTCGGTTACGTCCTCGGCGATGGCCTCGAGTACGTCTGCCGGTTCATCGGCGCTGCTGACGGCGCGGCCGCTGATGCGGACCGTGACCGTGCTGCCATCCTTGCGCTTCCACTTCACCTCGATCCCGTCGAGGGTGCCGGAGCGCCGGAATTCGTCGATCAGCCGCGTGTGCTCCTCAGGATTAGCGAAGACCTGTTTCTCGGGATCGAGCAACAGCACTTCCTCCGCCGATCCGTAGCCCAGCATCGTGATCAACGCCGGATTCACATCCAGGAACCTGCCCTCGAGGCTGGAACGATAGATGCCATAGACCGAACTTTGCACCAGCGAGCGATAACGCGCCTCGGAGCGGCGTAGCGCCTGCTCGTTTCTCTTGATCTCGACCGCACTGGCCACTTGCCGGGCCACGAAGGTCAGAATCTCCTTGTCGCGGTCGCCGTAACGAATGTTGCTGGAGTAGGTCTGCACCACCAGCGCGCCAAAGGTGTGAGGGCCCACTTTCAGCGGCACGCCCAGCCAGTCCAGGGAACGGGATCCGTTGCGCGCCACTTCGCCGCGATCTTCCATCTGCTGCAGGACCTCAGGCGTGGCCAGCAGCGATTCGCCCGTGCGCAAGAGATGTTCAGTCAATCCGCGGCTCAGCTTCTTGGGCGCGGGCGCGGTATCGTGCTCGTCGACGAAATAGGGGAAGCTCAACAATTCCGTGGCGGGATCGTACAGTGCGAGGTAGAAGTTGCGGGCATACATCAATTCATCGACGATGCTGTGTACGGCGGCGAAGAACTGCTGCAGATCGTGGGCGCTGCTGCTTTGCTCGGCCACGCGATATAGGGCCGAACTCAGCGCTTCGACGCGACGGCGGTCGGAAATGTCGTGGTAGCCGGCATAGAACCCGGCGATCTTGCCCGACAACAGAAGCGGCGAGCACGCCACAGAAACATCCAGCAGGGCCCCGTCTTTCTTCCGGCGCTGTGTTTCCAGCGTAATGCGCTGCCCCTTGGACACGGCTTCATTCACCCACCGCGACTCCGCCAGACGCTCGGGCGGAACGACCAGGTTTTCCAGGGGCTGTCCGATGATTTCCGCGGCGTCGTAGCCGAACATCTGCACAAAGGTCTCATTGGTCCAGCGTGCGCGGTGTTCGAGATCGGCGATGCACAGCCCGTCGGGCGAGGCGTCAAACATCTGCTGCAGATACTGCAGGCGGTTCTCGGCACTCTCGCCGTTGTTCCACAGAGGCTTGGGCTGATCGACCGGGCAGGAGTGCGAGGAGCAGTGCGGCTCAGTCGCTGCGGCAGCGTCCGGAGCAACAAACGCAGGGGCGCTTCCGGCCTGCAACGCCTGCTTCAGGCGCCGGGCACGCGCGAGTTCGCCCCGCCCTGCCGGGGTGACACGTTCCCCCATTCGCGGATCTCCTCCCCTGAAATGGCCGTCCACTGGGCATGTTAGAACGCTGGGTACCCACTCGAAAGTTACCCCGGTAATCCCAAAACAGCGCGGCCCATGTCGATCACGTCTTTTCGGGTCCTTCGTAACTTGGAGCGGAACCAAGGCGGTCTTTATGCTCGACGCTGGAATCCCGCGCCCTGCGCGGGATGCAGAGTCCGCAGGAGAACCATGTCTCCGGTCATACAACGAGCGCGAACCACTTCCTCACGGGCCAATGCCACGGACCAGCATTGGAGCATGCTGCTATTTGAAAGTCTGTCGGCCGGAGTCATGGCTATCACGATCGGATTCGCAGCCACCATGGTGGGCGTGGGCGTGTACGTGACTATCATTTGGCCGCTCACTTTCTGGGATCTCGCCAATCTCGGGCTGGAGCGATACGGCTCCTGGATCAATACGGTGTTGTGGTCGGTGTTTGCTGGGGGATCGCTGGCCGGATATTGGTTCTTCAGCGGAGCCGCGTTCAAACCGAAAGCGAAGCGCAACGCCCAGGCATCCCGTGGCGCTGGCACGCGACGCTAGGCGAACTGCGGTTACTTTGGTGGGCGTCCGGGGTATTGACTGCACCTTCCGCGTGGCACAATTGCCAGAATACTTTTCACGCATGGGGAACCTCGCACCTCAAGCCAAGTGTCGCTCGGGGCGAGGAAAATACTTGGCTCGAGGATATTGCCGATGAAACGTCAAGGGGCAAACGTTGTCTGCGCTGGGCACACATGGTCTATGCGCGCCGCGCTTGCGCTGCTGTTCACATTCGGCGTGGCGGCTTCTCCCGTGCCGGCTCAGACTCCGGGCATTACCGACGACAGCATTCTGGTCGGCTCATGCTCGGCGCTGGATGGTCCGGCACGCTTTCTGGGCAATCAGACCGTACTGGGTGCAACCACCTATCTCCACTCCATCAACGATGAGGGCGGAGTCTTTGGCCGTAAGATTCAGCTGTTGGCTTTCGATGATGGCTACGATCCTGACCAAGCCCCGGCCTGTTTTAAGCGCATGACCAAGGAAGGTGTGTTCGCGCTGGGGTTCTTCGTAGGCACGCCGACGGCCAAGGTTTATGTTCCCATGGCGCAGGATGAAAAGATCCCGGTTGTTGGCCTGTTCACCGGCGCACAGATGCTCTATGAGCCGCTGAAGCACTACATCATCAACGTGCGCGCTTCGTATTACGACGAAACCCGAGAGCAGATAGACAAGCTGTGGGACATCAGCATCCACAAGGTTGGAGTTCTTTACCAGGACGACGCATTCGGCAAAACGGTGCTCGACGGAGTGAAGCTGGCGCTGCAAAAGCACAACGCAGCTCCGCTAGGCGTGGGCACGTTCGCGCGGAACTCGCTTGAAGTCGACGCCGGACTGAAAGATGTGATGGCGGCTCGTCCGCAGGCGGTGGTGGTGGTCGGTCCTTATGCGCCGGTGGCAGCGATTGTGAAGAAGGCGCATGCCGCCGGTTGGCATCCTCAGTTCTTGACGGTTTCATTTGTCGGAACGGAAGAATTCATCAAGGAAGCCGGGCCGGACGCTGAGGGCACGATCATCACCCAGGTGGTTCCTCCTTACGACCGGCTTGACTATCCCACGGTAGCTCTCTATCGCAAGACCCTGACCAAATATTATCCCGACTCCCAGCCGAGTTTCGTCAGTCTGGAAGGCTTTGTCGACGCCATGGTGCTGGTCGAGGGGCTGAAGCGCGCAGGCAAGGATGTCACGCGCGAGAAGTTCATTTCCGCGGTCGAGTCGATCCACGAAATGAATGTCGGCATGGGATCGAAGCTGCTTCTCGACTACGGGCCGGCCGATCACAAAGGTTTCGACAATGTGTATCCCACGATTGTCAGCAACGGGGTGCCGGTGCTGTTGACGGACTGGTCCAGCGTGGGGGTGAGTGCCGGAAGAGCAGTAGCAGCAAAGTGAGATACACGTTTCCCGCTACGCTGTAGAAACCCTGCTTCACAGGAAAAGTTTCTCTTCGCGGCCGCCATCCTGCAGCCGCTTTCTTTTTCCCTCATGAGTGCATCCTGGCCCACTGCCTCCGCATCGAAGCAATTAACTGGATGGTTAATTCGTAAAGTTAAGTAAACGGGTCAGGAGGTGACCTATGACAAGCCTAAAAAAGACAAGCGGAAAGAGCCTGGTGAAACTGGCGGGTTCGCTCTTGGCGGTGGGGTTGCTGAGCACGGTGCTCGTGGCCGAGACCGCGGCGGCGCGCTACGACAATCAAATTCAGACGGCGGTGACGCAAAAGCTGGCAGCCAAGAGTCAGTTTAAGAACGCGAACGCGGGAGTAGAAGACGGCATCGTGACCCTGACGGGCACGGTCGACCTCTACCAGCGCAAACTGGACGTCGCCAAGACGGCACGCAAGACTTCCAACGTGCAGGGCGTGCGCAACCTGGTGACGGTCGCTGGCGCTGACGTGCCGGATGCAAAGCTTGAGCAGAAGCTGGCGGCCAAGCTGCGCTACGTCCGCGTGGGCTATGACAGCACGTTCGACTACTTCGCGCTCGGTGTGAAGGACGGCGTAGTGACTGTCGAGGGCGAGGACCGCACGGGCGTCGGACGCGACGAAGCCATGGCTGATATCGCGAATACCCCCGGCGTGAAAGACGTGATCAACAACGTCAGGATCGAGCCCGTATCCACGTTCGACGACGGCATCCGCCTGCGCGCGGCGCGGGCCATCTACCGCGACTCGGTCCTGGGCAGGTACGCGACGGACCCGGCTCGCCCCATCCGCATTATCGTCGACAACGGCCACGTAACGCTCTATGGCTCGGTCGACAACGCGATGGACAAGCAGATCGCCGGTATTCGAGCCAACCAGATCTTCGGCGCCTTCAGCGTGGAGAACAAGCTGCAGGTCGGAGGATCGAACCAGCAAGCATCAAGCCAGCAGGGTATGTAAACGAGTTGATGTAGCGGTGAGAGAGGCGCGGCGCAAGCCGCGCCTTTCTTCATTTCCCCGGCGCGTGCTCAAACGGAAGCTTGGTGTACCGCGCTTTGTCGACTTCGACGAGCAGCGTGACACGGCCCTCAGGATTGCGGAAAGGGAACGGCTTGCCGGTGTACTTGTGCGAGATTGGGTCCATCGTTTTCAGGTCCAGGTCCGGGCGGCGTTCCACGACCCTGCCGCGAATCTGAACTTCTTCGTAAGGATTGACGAAATCCACGATGGACAACGCCATCCGTGGATCGCGCCGTGTGTTCTTCGCTTTGAGCGAGCCTTCGCCGGTGCAAATGACGATGCGATCGCCCTCCCGTCCCACCCAGATCGGCGTAGCGTTCGGTGAACCGTCGGGCATGAGCGTGGCCAGATGCGCGAAGTTCGGGCGGTCGATCAACCGCTTCACTTCCTCGGATAGCTGAATTGGCATAATTTCCTTTGACGACGCATCCGCCCCTGAGGATTCAGGGAAGGCGATTGATCAGCGATGCGACGTATCCGGCGCCAAAGCCGTTGTCGATATTTACCACGCTCACGTTCGAGGCGCAGGAGTTCAGCATGCCGAGAAGCGCGGCCAGGCCTTTGAACGATGCGCCATAGCCCACGCTGGTTGGGACGGCGATGACCGGGACTCCTACGAGGCCCCCGACGACGCTCGGCAGCGCGCCTTCCATGCCCGCGCAGACGATCACGACCCGCGCCCGGGTCAGCGCTTCGCGATGGGCCAGCAGGCGATGAATGCCCGCCACTCCGACGTCGTAGAAGTGCTCGACCTCATTGCCCATGACTTCGGCGGTAACGACGGCCTCTTCGGCCACGGGAACGTCGCTCGTTCCGGCCGATACGACGGCGATCACGCCCTTCCCGCGTTTCCGGTGATCGCGCTCTAGAACGATGGCGCGCCCCAGCGGACGGTATTCCGCAGCACGAACTTTCTTCTTTACCGCGGCAAACTGTTTCTCGTCCGCGCGCGTGGCCAGAATATTCCCGCCATGCCGGGCGAGCCGGGCGAAGATGGCGGCGACCTGCGCCGGAGTCTTCCCTTCCCCGAGAATGACCTCGGGCATGCCCACGCGCAGCGCGCGGTGATGATCGACTTTGGCGAAGCCGAGGTCTTCGAACGGAAGATGGCGCAGGCGGGCCACGGCGTCATCGGGAGAGACCTTCCCGTTACGCACTTGAGCAAACAGCCTGCGAAGGGATTCAGCGTTCACGGAGCTTACCAGGCGCCTCTCAGCGTTCAGCGCAGAGTGGAATCCCAGATTAACACCTGAAGACGACTAGCACCTGGGGCGCGGTCGCCGACGCTCGCCGGGGCGACATGGTCTATGTGGAAGACGTTGACGCCTGCGCCTTGCGCGCGGCGCTGCGCAATTTGGCGATCACAGCGGCACAAACCTTACGGGCGTGCCCTGGCTGGTCGAGATGAACCAGAAAAAGGCGGCGCACGCCGCCGGGCGCGACTTTGCCGGCTAGGTACGCGTTGTAGATCTGACTGCCGATGCGGTAGCCCAGCTCCTGCGCCGCCGAGTCAAACCTGGCGTTGTCGGCGCGGACCGCGGCTTGCGCCACTTTCTCGCAAGCGGCGCGAGAGAGCTGCGACGCTTCTTCCGGCACCGCAGGACGCGAAGGGTAAAGCACACGCGAACCAAAATAGGCGACCGAGTGCTCGATCACGCGGGCGTAGAAATGATCGATGGCGCTGCGGCGCTGGCCGGCACCGTTTCCATTCCCTTCAACTTCGGCAAGGTAGGAACCAAGGCGCTGGGGCAATCCCTGGCACGCCTGATGGAGGAAGCGCGCGACATCTTCGGCGGCGTGCACCATCTGAAATTCGCGCACGTAGAAGGCGTTCACCTGCGGCAGGTAGGCGCTGCCCCGCTCTTCCACCAGCGCCAGCATGGATGCGCACTCTTCCTCGCTGACGCCCTTCCGCATGAGCAACCGCCGCAGCATGGCGTCCGACGAGCGCCCGTGAACCTCGGGCAGCAGGTCCACCAGAAACCTGGGCTGCGTGCCGTTATGGGGTGCGTAGCGATTGATTTCCAGAAACCGGGTCAGGCTCTCGATCAGGTTGTAGATGGTGGGCGCGAAATCAGGGCCTTCGTCAATGCGGCTCCATTGATCGAGAAACAGGCGGTAGTTCTCGTACTTTTCGAGCGGCGTAGCATTGAAGACGCACAATACGCCGTCTTTGACGCGAACCGCCTCGATCTTGTCGCAGCGTTCTCCCGCCGCGTGCCAGTAAAGCGCGTCGATGTTCTGCAGAACCGTGCAGATCTTTGCCTCAGGCAAAGCCTTGTGCAACGCGCGCGGCAGATGTCCCGGGGCAAGATGGGATTCGCCGAAGAGGGCGAAGATAACGGCGTGGGGATGGCGCTCGCGAATTTCCGCGATCTTGACGGCGGCGTGGCGGTCGCGCGCCCCGATCTTGCGCAAATCTTCGCGCGGCATGCAGTCGAGGCCATAGAGTGCCTCGGCGTGGTCGCGGGCACTAACCAGCAGTTCGTAGAACGGAGCCCAGTCGTAGCCCCAGTCCAGATCGAAGCGAATGCGCTGGCGCAGTTCGGTTTCATCAATCTCGCGCCGCCACCACTCGTCGAGTACATGCTGGTCGCGCGCAAAGACGGTTTCCACGCCCAGCACGACCGGCCGGTCGCCCGCCAGCGCGCGCTGCTCGAGCAACGTGGCGGCGTAGCGCTGGGCCGCAGGCAGAGCGTGGTAGTCGCCGACCAGAACCACATCGGCAGAATGGATCGCGGTTTGCACCTGCTGCGAGTCCAGCACCGCATCATAGGTGCGGAACGCCCGGTTGAACTCGCGAAGATACTTGCGGCGGCTATGCGTGTCCTGGGCGCGAATCTCGCGCTCTACCCCGGCCAGCGCGTGCAGTTGCGCTGCGCTGCGCCGGGATCGGAGATTCGTGGTCGAGGACATTTGGCTTCTAGCTGCTAGCTTCTGGCTTCTAGCCCGTTCATCTTGACTTCAGGTTCGCCGACTCCCTATGCTCCAAACTTCCGGTCCGAATTCCTGCTTTGGAGGCGTTTTGCCAAATCATCCACCGCAAAATCTGACGGTTGCGACGACCGGCGCCAGCGGAGCCATCTTTCTCCGGCACTTCCTGCGCGCCGTCGCACAAGATGAGCGCGTCCAAAACGTGAATTTCATCGCCTCCGACAGCGCCCTGCGCGTGATGGCCGAAGAACTCGATCTCAAGGGCCGATCCAACCTCGTCGAGCAGATCCTGGGATCTGCCTCTGGAAAATCGGGCGGCCGCTCCAGTTCCTCGCGCGCCTCGCGCAAAATCCACCTGCAATCCAACGCCGATATTGGCGCCAACGTAGCCAGCGGCTCCTATCCCACTGACGCCATGGTCGTTATCCCATGCAGCGTGGGCACGTTGGCCCGCATTGCCAACGGAGACGCTTCGCATCTGATCGAACGCTCCGCCGATGTTTCCCTCAAGGAGAAGCGTCCGCTGGTGCTGTGCGTGCGCGAGACGCCGCTCAACAAAATCCACCTCCGCAACCTGTACCGCGCCGCCGATGCCGGCGCGACCATCTTTCCGCTCATTCCCGCCTACTACTACCGTCCCGCTTCTTTAGATGACATGGCGCGCGAATTTTCTTTCCGCGTGCTGGCTCATCTCGGGCTTCCGCAGCCCGATGCGTTTCGCTGGAAGGGCTGAAGAATCAACAGCTTACGCCGCCTCAGGAAAATCAGAGCCATATCTACACAGATCGGCACAAGCAGGGGAGGAATTCAAGTGTAGAAAGTCCGAAGTGTCACGGGCAGATGCCGCCCGGTCATGTACAAGCGACGGCCAGCAGGTTTCGCGGATTGACCACCAATATTTGTCGATCTACAGTTAAACTCTACAGCCCGCTGCGAATCAAAATAACGTGCCTGGTACGGTTGAGACGTCGTGCTGCATCGTGGGCGGAGGGCCCGCCGGCATGATGCTTGGTTTTCTACTGGCCCGTATGGGCGGAAAAATCATCGTTCTCGAAAAGCATGCGGATTTTCTCCGCGACTTTCGCGGCGACACCATCCATCCTTCGACTCTGGAACTGATGTACGAACTCGGGCTGCTGCAGGAATTCCTCCAACGGCCTCATCAGGAGGTGACGGAACTGGCCGCCACAATTGGGCAGAAGACCGTCAAGGTCGGCGATTTCACACATCTTCCCACGCATTGCAAGATGCTCGCCTTCATGCCGCAATGGGATTTCCTGAATTTTCTTGTGGAGCACGGTCAACACTACCCGAGCTTCCAGGTGTGCATGAAAACGGAAGTTACGGGCCTGATCGAGGAACACGGAGAGATTGTTGGGGCCCGCGCAAACACTCCCGACGGACCGCTTGAGATTCGAGCGGCGCTCACGGTTGGAGCCGACGGGCGGCGTTCGGTTGTGCGCGAGCGGGCGGGATTGAAAGTTACGGATCTGGGCGCCCCCATGGATGTGCTCTGGCTACGCATCAGCCGCCGGGAAACTGATCCGTCGCTGAGTCTGGGCCATGCCGAACCCGGCGTATTTTTTGTCATGATCAACCGGCAGGACTATTGGCAGTGCGGATATGTCATTGCCAAGGGTGCGTTCGACGATATCCAGAAGCGCGGCATCGCCCAATTTCGCGAAGACATTGTGCGGTTGGCGCCGTTCTTTCGCGACCGCGTCAGCGAGTTGCGCGACTGGAATGATGTCAGCCTGCTTACGGTGAAGGTGGATCGCCTCGAAAAGTGGTGGCGGCCGGGACTGCTCTGCATCGGCGATGCTGCGCACGCCATGTCGCCCATCGGTGGAGTAGGCATCAATCTTGCCATTCAGGACGCGGTTGCGGCTGCTAATGTTCTCGGCGAAAAGCTGATCCGCGGAGAGATCACAGCGAGCGACCTGCAAGCTGTACAGCGCAGGCGCACGTTTCCCACTCGCGCCACCCAGAAGCTGCAAGTGCTGGTGCAGAACCGAGTCGTGCGGCGAGTCTTGACCAGCCAGCATCCGCTTGCGGTGCCCTGGCCGGTCAAGCTGATGCAGCACTTTCCTTCTCTCCGGCGCCTGCCTGCGCGCGTGATTGGAATCGGCTTTCGTCCCGAGCACATCCACACGCCAGAAAGACCTTAGCAACTCACAATTTCATTTAGTCACAACTGGGAGCGATGCTACTATCCCCAGCATGTTTTCCCGCTCCGCGCTCGGTTTGTTGCTCTGCGCCGTCGCATTTGTTCCCGTCCTCTGCGCTCAGAATCCCCTGGCGAACGATCCGAAGGCCGCGAAGGCGGGGGAGTATGAATTCCGTATCAACTGCGCCCTGTGTCACGGACTGGGAGCGCACGGCGGGGGGCGCGGACCCGACCTCACGCGGGTACAAAAGAAGTACGCCCACTCCGACGCCGAGATGTTTCAGGTCATCAGCAACGGCATTCCCGGCACGGCCATGCCTGCCAACGGCACCAACGGCCAGGGCGTGGGTATGACGGACGAGGAAATCTGGCAGATCATCACCTACATCCGCAGTCAGGAGGTGAAAGCTCCGGCCAAGGCGATGGGCAACGCGACCCATGGCAAAGATCTGTTTTATGGCGACGCGAATTGCTCGCTTTGCCACATGGTTGAGGGCAAGGGTGGGAGACTCGGACCCGATCTGACTGGCGTGGGTGGCTCACGGACGCGGGACGCAATCATTGAATCGGTGCGCGATCCGAGCCGAAGGCTGGCCTGGGGACTGACCGAGGCCACGAAAGAATTTCCGCAAGAATACGAGAGTGTAACCGTCGTGACAGCCGATGGAAAACAAATCAAAGGCGTCACCCTGAATGAAGACAGCTTCAGCGTGCAGATCATGGACCGGGACGAGCGCATCCATCTGCTGGACAAATCCAAGCTGCGCTCGTTCCAGAAAAGCCGCGAGTCGGCCATGCCGAAGTATGACGTCGACCTTCTCAGCGATAAGGATTTGGAAGACATCGTGGCGTATCTGGTCAGCGTGGGGGCGAAATGAGGGGATCAACAACCGTGGCAGCAGTCAAAAAACCCTTGCGCCCGCGTCCGCCGATCGCGCCATCGTGGAAGAGCGGCCCTTTCAGGGCCGCGCTACGTCGCACGCGAGAGATGGCCTTCAGGCCCGGTGTGCCGGGGCTAAAGCCCCTTCCATTTTTGCCGCGTTCACGCGGCGCTGAAGCGCCGCTCTTCCACGGGATCGCAAAACCTCGTCTGATCGCCGTGATCGCGGCTTTGATCGGCTTGGCCGGAGCCTTCGCACGCGCCCAGGTCACTTTCGAGCGCCTCGTAAACTCCGCCAAGGAACCCCAGAACTGGATGACCTACTCCGGCGACTATTCCGGGAAGCGCTTCAGCGGGCTCGACCAGATCAATCTGACGAATGTGGGCGCCATCGTGCCCAAGTGGGTATATCAGACCGGAGCCACAGGAAAACTCGAGACTACGCCGCTGGTCGTCGATGGAATCCTCTACGCCACTGGCCAGGACAACCGAGCCTTCGCGCTCGATGCCCGCACGGGCCGACCAATCTGGATGTATCAGCGGCAGGTTCCGCAGGACATTCGTCCATGCTGTGGACATGTGAATCGCGGGCTGGCAATTCTGGGCAACAAGGTTTTTCTGGGTACGCTCGACGCCCACGTCGTCGCGCTCGACGCCAAAACTGGCAACGTGGTTTGGGATGTAACTGCCGCCGACTACCGCACTGGCCACAGTTTCACCGTCGCTCCTCTGGCGGTGAAGAACCTGATCGTGATCGGGGTCTCCGGCGGGGAGTATGGCGTACGCGGCTTTATCGATGCCTACGACGCCGAGACCGGCGAGCGTAAGTGGCGCTTCTACACCGTTCCCGGGCCGGGCGAGCCGGGACACGACACCTGGGAAGGCGATTCCTGGAAGGTGGGCGGCGCACCTGCCTGGATCACCGGCACCTACGATCCGCAGACCAATCAGATCTTCTGGCCGACGGGGAATCCTGCGCCATCGAATCGCGGCGAGGGGCGCGCGGGCGACAATCTCTACAGCAATTCCCTTCTGGCGCTCAATGCCGACACCGGCAAGCTGAACTGGTACTTCCAGTTCACCAAACACGACGAGCATGACTGGGACGCGACCCAGGTTCCGGTCATCATCGACGCACCAATCGTCGACACGAAGATCGACGCAGGCGGAAAGCATCTCATCGCACAAGCCAACCGCAATGGATTCTTCTACCTGATCGACCGCACCAACGGAAAGCTGATTCTGACGGCCGCCTACGGAAAGATCACGTGGAGCGACAGCAAAGACGCTGAAGGCCGGCCAACAGCCAGAAAAGACGCTTCGCCGACGCTCGAGGGCCACACGGTCTGCCCCGGGGCCCTGGGCACGACCAACTTCATGTCGCCGGCATACGATCCGCAGACGGGCTTGTTCTACGTGACGGCGCGCGATCAATGCGACATTTTCAGCACGGCTCCTCAGCCCTATGAGGCCGGGCACGCCTACTACGGCAGCGCGTATTTCCCGTCGGAAGACGCCCGGCCATATCTGGGATTTCTGAAGGCGATTGATCCGGCGACGGGCGAGGTGAAGCAGAAGTTCCAGCACACGTCGCCGACGTGGTCGGGCGTGCTCTCGACTTCCGGCGGGCTGGTTTTCAGCGGCGATGCAGAGGGGAATTTCATTGCTTTCGACGCAGCAGCGCTGAAACCGGTCTGGCATTTCCAGATGGGCGGCGCGGTCTACGCCGGCCCGATGGCCTTTGCGGTCGATGGCAAGGAATATGTGGCGATCGCAGCCGGGAGTGCAATTTACGCGTTCGGCTTGCCATGAAAAGCCCCACGTAGCGGCGGACGCAGCTTGCCCGGAGCGAAAGTCGAAGGGTCCGCCCAGCAATGCGAAGCGAGCAGGGTTGGCCCCGGACGAATGCGTCCGGGGCTACGCATGTTCGGTTTCTATCAACTTGACTGCATGAATGGACTATGATCCAATGAAATGGTCATGAAGGAAGTGGCCATTTCCGAGTTTAAAGCCAAGTGCCTGGCGATTCTGGACGAAGTGCAGAAAACCAGGAAGCCCATTCGCATCACGCGGCGGGGTCGCCCTGTTGCCGATGTGAATCCTCCCGCCCCTGCGGACAATCGTGATTGGATCGGATCAATGAAGGAGATGAAGATTCTGGGCGACATCATCTCTCCCGCGAGTGACGAAGACGATTGGGAGGTTCTGCGCGATTGAAGCTGCTGCTCGACACCCACATTTGGCTGTGGAGCTTGAAAGACACACACAGGTTAGGTGCGGGAGTGCAGGCCGAGCTGCGCAATTCGCAGAACGAGCTTTGGCTTTCTCCTATCAGCACTTGGGAGGCGCTGACTCTTCACCAGAAAGGGCGAGTGTATCTGGCTCAGGATTTGGATCAGTGGGTGGCAAGATCGACTGCGCCATTTCGCGAGGCCGCGCTGACCCATGAAATCGTCAACGCGGCGCGCATCCTTCCACTTCCTCAACGCGACCCCGCCGATCGCTTTCTCGCGGCAACGGCGAAAGTGCTTGACCTGACTCTGGTCACTGCAGACACCAGCCTGCTGGGGCTGGGCGAGATTGCCACGCTCGGGAATCGGTGAGACGATCCAAACATTTGTGTTCCCTAAAGATTACTTTCGCCCGGTTGACGCACCGGCGCGTTCCGTACTAATGTTGGGCTTACACCGGAAAGGAGGTGGTCGGATGACAAGTTCAGAAGGCAGTAGTAGACGTACCCAAAGACCAGGTGAGGTGGCTGAGACTTAGAGCGGTCGCTCTAAGCGGGGCTTTTGTGTGGAGCGGGCATTCTTGCCCGCTGCGCCGGAAGCTACAGCCCGCACACTACCGGTGAGTAAAGGATTGATTCCGCCTGACGCAGGTCGGTCAGGATCGCTGGCAAGACGAAACGTCTTCCAGCAACCCGGAGTTGCCGTAGAGGCCACGTAGAGTGACCACCTCTTGGTCAATCCCAAACAGTCCACCGGGCGGCCCGCAGGCGCAAGCTTGCGGGCCGTTCTGTTTATAGAGGAAAACCTCGGGCCACGGATCTTCACGGATTCTCACGGATAACTTCCCACGGTTGCACGTAGCGTATGATTCCTTCCCATGGCTCTGATTGATCCAGAGCAGGAGAAACGACGACTGGCCGAGTTCTACTCTGGGCAGATGGACGGGGAGTTGGAGCAGGTCGCTGGCCAGGCCTACGATCTCACCGATCTTGCGAAGGAAGCGCTGCGCGCAGAACCTTCCAAACGAGGACTGAAGGCTGCTCTCGTTGAACAGCGCCCTGTAGCACCTACACCGCCGGCGCTGCCCGGAGATCCGCCTCCTGAGCCGCCAGTTGAGTCGCTGCCGGATGGCGATAGCGAGCTCGAACTGCGCACCCGAGTTGCGATCCGCCAGTTCAGAGACTTGCCGGAAGCATTGCTGGCGAAGGGAAGTTTGGATTCGGCGGGAATCGAGTGCGCGCTGGTGGATGATAACGTCGTCCGCCTGGACTGGCTCTGGTCGAACCTGATGGGCGGCGTCAAGCTCGTGGTGGATCGTGAAGACCTTGCGGCGTCCGAAGAAGTTCTCTCGCAGCCGATCCCGGAACACTTCGACGTCTCCGGGGTTGGGGAGTATAAACAGCCGCACTGCCCGAAGTGCAATTCGCTGGATATCAATTTTCAGGAACTGGATCCCGCGGCCTACCTGAGCCTGGCGATCAGCGTGCCAATCCCATTTCACCGTCGCGCCTGGCGATGCCACAATTGCCATGCGGAGTGGGAAGACGACGGGCAGCCGGACTCATCGACCTAAGTTGGCGAAGCCCTTGTTTATTACTTCCTGCGTGTCCTCGGCCAGCTTGAGCGGCGCCAGTTCTTCGCGCGTGAACCAGCGGGCTTCGGCGGCGTCGCCGGCGGCCTGAAGTTCTCCACCAACCACGCGGCAGAGGAAATCAACCAATACATAGTGATATTGCACGCGGCCGTCGGAGTGGCGCAGCACACGGTCGTAGACGCCGAGCAGATCGCTGGGTTCGACGATGAGTCCGGTTTCTTCGCGGGCTTCGCGTACGACGGCTTCGCGCACGAGTTCTCCGACTTCGAGCACGCCTCCGGGAATGGACCACTGGCCTTGAATCGGAGGGTGGGCGCGCTTCACCAGTACGACACGGGCGTCTTTTCCCCGGCGCGGTTCGATGATGATGGCGCCGACTCCGACCAGCGGCTGCTCGGGGAATTCGCGTTGCATGAGATAGCAGAAGTGTTGATTGTATCCCCCCGATTGTCATCCTGAGCGAAGCGAAGGACCCATTTATTCTGCCTGCGCTGAGACGCTCCCACCGGTCGCATATCGGAGGGTTTGCACACCTGCGGCTGTGCGATTCAGGAATTGGACGGGCGTTATCCGCAGACTGGCACAGCTCCTTCGGCGCAAAGAACGCGCCTCAGGATGACAGGAGCATTATGGCATGACGAGTTTTCACCGCCTGCACTAGAATGTCGCGGAAAGCCCATGGCCCTCGAAGAATACAAGCGCAAGCGGCGGTTTGAAGAGACGCCGGAGCCGCCTCCGGAGGTTGACACCAAGCCCGGGCATCGATTCGTCGTGCAGATGCACGATGCCACCCGGTTGCACTACGACTTCCGACTGGAGATGGAAGGCGTGCTCAAGTCGTGGGCGGTGCCTAAGGGTCCGTCGCTCGATCCCGCCGACAAGCGGCTGGCCATGCAAGTCGAGGATCATCCCGTGTCGTATTTCGATTTCGAGGGCAACATTCCCGAAGGCAACTATGGCGCGGGCACCGTGATCGTGTGGGACGTGGGCACCTGGCAGCCGCTCTCGCCCGTTGCGGTGCAGGGCAAGTACGTGCCTGGAACTGAAGCGGAAGCGGCGGCGATGATTGCCAAGGGGGATTTGAAATTTCGCTTGAACGGGAAGCGGCTGCAGGGCGATTTTGCGCTGGTCAAGATGAAGGGGCGGCGCCCGGGAAGCAAGGGCAACGAGTGGCTGATGATCAAGAAGCACGATGAGCATGAGGTCGAGGGATATGACGTCGAGGCAATCGACACATCGGTGCTCAGCGGGCGCACGCTGGACGAGATCGCGGGAGATGCGGGATCGGCGGAGTGGAAGAGTCGTCCCGCGGGCCGCGGGAAGTTGAAAGCGGCGTGGCTGGCGGACGCCGTGGCGCGAGTGGAGAAGAAAAAAAAACTAACCACAGAGGGCACAGAGGAACACAGGGTAAAGACATCACCCGCTAAGGCGCTTCCTGCGATTCCTGCGACTGCTGCGAAATCCTCTGTGACCTCTGTGCCCTCTGTGGTTAAAGCTGTTCCGGTTCCAAGCCCGGTCAAACGGCCCATGCCCACGACGATCCACCCCATGCTGGCCGAGTCGGTCGAGCAGCCATTTGACGGGGCGGAGTGGCTATTTGAGATCAAATGGGACGGCTATCGCGCCATCGCGTTCATCCAGGACGGCAAAGTCCGGCTGGTCTCGCGCAATCAGAATGACCTGACTCCGCGCTATCCGGAGTTGAAGGACCTGGCGCAGTCGATCAAAGCGAAGAACGCAATCCTCGACGGCGAAGTGGTGGCGCTCGATGACGAGGGGCGCGCCTCGTTCAGCCTGATGCAGCAGCGCACCGGGTTTCGTCCCGGCGGCAAGCGCGCGGCGGCGAATGCCGGTGTTCCGGTGCTCTACTACGCCTTCGATCTGCTCTATCTCGATGGCTACGACTGGAGGCATGTGCCGCTTGAAGAGCGCAAGCGCAAACTGCAGTCGCTGGTCGTGACCGGCGAGGCGCTGCGTTATTCCGACCACTACGCGGAGCAAGGGAAAGCGCTGTTTGAGATGGCGCGCAAAAAAGGGCTGGAAGGAGTTGTGGCCAAGAAACGGGCGAGCTATTACGAAGAGCGCCGCAGCCGGGAGTGGCTCAAGATCAAGATTCGGCATCGGCTGGAGTGCGTGGTGGGCGGATTCACGGAACCGGAGGGTAGCCGCGCGCATTTCGGCTCGCTGGTGCTGGGGCTCTACGACAAGAAAGGGCGATTGATTCACGTCGGCCAGGCCGGGAGCGGGTTCGATCAGAAATCGCTGGACGAGATCTGGGAAACGCTGAAGAAATTGCAGTCGAAAAAAAATCCGTTCTTCGGTGAAGTCGAGGCCCTGCGCAAGACGTTTTGGGTGAAGCCCGAACTGGTGGCGGAGATTGAGTTTGCGGAGTGGACCGGCGGAACTAGCGAAGGCAGCGGTCCCAAGTTGCGCGCTCCGGTGTTTCTCGGGCTGCGGGATGACAAGGATCCGAAGGAATGTTTGCTGGAGGAAGGCGCGGCGTAGGGGTTCAGGCGTCCCTCCAGGACGCGATGCATCTGGATTAGCTCACCCGCCAGTAAACGGGCGGGCTACCATCAGGCATCCCTCCAGGATGCTCGCACATCGCGGCGCAGCGTAAGAATTGATCAGGGTACCGAGTACTGAGTACCGAGTACTAAGTACTGCTACTTGGTATCCTTCATCGCCAGCAGCGTTCCAAAATCGTGGCCGCTGGGATCCACGGCCCGCGCCACGACGCCCGCAAACGCGTCTCTCAGCTCAGGATACTTCGCCGCCACTGCTTTGATCACGGCCACGTTATTTTGGTACGTCTGGTTGCTGTTGGAAATGTCGGCAGCCTGGTACTTCACGATCAGGTCGAGATCATTGCCCACCGCGGCGGGAAAAAGTTCGGTCAACTTGTAGGTTGCGGTTCCGGCAACCAGGTCGGCGGTCTTGCCGTCGGCGGGAAGGTCAGCAGGATGCACGCCCTGAAATTCGTCGTAAAGCCTGTCGGTGGCCAGCGTACTCATAAACGGCGCGGGAGACACCAGGCTGCGGGCCTGGAGATAAAAGAACCACGCGTTATGGAGCTGGCCTTCGGCTTTGTACTCGCGAGCGCGCGCGGCGAACCAGTCGCTGTCGTGCCCTGCGATCCGCGAGGGCTTGAGATAGAGGCCGGCCAGTTTCCAGTCCGCGGCCGACTGCTGCAGAATGAGCAAGAAGTTGTCCCGCGCCTGCGATGTCGTCGCGTCCAGAATCGCGACCGCATATTTGCCGGGTGGCAAGTTATCGAGAGAGAAAACCGCGCTGCCGGAAGTTTGCCCGTTCTTGCCGAATACGCCGCAGTAAAACTCGATCTGCGCCGCCGGGCTGGCGCCTTCGACTTCGAGCAGAAAAACCGACTTGGTCGTGGCCTGGGCGCCGGTAAGCTCTTGTTGATTGTCCTTCACCGTGGCTTCGATCGAAGAAAAATCCGCGGCCAGGCTGGCAATGGCGTTCTGACGGAGCGATGCAGCATCGCCCTTAGCGGCGAGATCAAAGAAGCGCTGAGCAGTGGCCGTGATGGCCGATCGGGTAGCGTCCTCCAGTTCGCTGGACGTGTGGCAACTCTGCGCCTGCGCGCTCATAGTCAGGACGAGAGTTGTCGTCACAAGAGCTGCCGCCGCTAGAATTGCCGGGCCCAGGCCCGCCCGAGTGAGGACGGACCGCGTGCGGACCGGCGAAACTGGCCGCCGAGTGTGAACCCGCCTAAAACCCCTCACTTTCGCTCTTTCCTCGACGCTATTTCGTCCGGTTACTGAGCTGGTGACGATCAAAGCCATTCCGATTCAAGTTTACGCCTCCTGGGCGATCGCTCTTCGGGAATTTGAGGACCCGAAGTAATTGACTCCATTCGACTTCCTGATGGGTATGGTTAGCGCCCTGACGGAAAAGAACGCAAGAAGATTGGGCGAGAGCGTTCTTCCTCAGGGCAATGCAGACTTTCGGCCCTAAGACCCCCCTGGGTGGTAAAATTCAGGTAAAGGTGGTCTGGCGGTGTCCCCCCGAAAATCATCGTCTCGAAGGAGATCGGTATGAGCACGGGACTGAGGTTCAGGAAGCTCATGGGAGTGGTGATCCCGTGCCTGGTGGTTTTGTTGCTGTGCGGCCTGGGTGCGGCCAACGCGACCGCCGCGCAGAGCAAGAAGAAAGCCGCGAAGAAGCCACAGCTTCCTCCGCTGCCATCCGGCCCGACGGGGCAGCTGCCGCAGATTCCGCTGGATTCGATTCTGCCCGTACCTCCGCAAGTGAGTTATCAGAATGGACAGTTGACCATCGTCGCAGCCAACTCCACGCTAAGCGACATTCTGAAAGCGGTGCACAAGCAGACGGGTGCGGAGATCGAGATTCCATCGGCAAATGATCGGGTTGTAACTCATCTAGGCCCCGGTCCGGCGCAGGAAGTGATGGCGGAACTGCTTAACGGGTCGCGCTTCAACTACGTCGTGCTGGGCTCGCCTCAGGATCCCAACACGCTGACACGGGTTGTGCTGGTTCCCAAGACGGGGGCGGACAACGCTGCCGAACAAGCGGCGAACCAGCCGCCTCAGGTCGTCGATGAAGCGCCTCCGGCGGAGATGGACGACGCGAATAACGCCGACGCAACTTCGGCGCCAGATGAAAACGCAGCCGACGAGAACGCCGAGCAGCCGCAGGAGGCGGAGCAGCCGGCCGCTCCTGTGGACCCTGCCGTAAAGACCCCGCAACAGATGCTGCAAGAAATGCAGCAGCGGCAGTTGCAGCTTCAGCAACAACAGCAGCAGGTGCAGCAACAAGTACAGACTCCGTATCCACAGCCGCAGCAGCCGCCAGAGCAGCAGTAATAAGAAATAGAGAAGCGATGGTCCGCACCGGACGGCGGGGGCCTATCTTGGCCTTCTTAGGAAGTTTGCCTGTGTCTCTCTCTCTTAGGGCCGGTTTCCGGCAAGATTCTCAGCGCTCTGAGTAGCGCGCGCCGTCAGACCAGCATCGCTCTCGGGCATGGTCTGCTGAAGAAGTTTCCAGTCGCGGGCCAGCTCGCTTTCAGAAACGGCTTGCGGCGACTTCCGGCGGAGTTCCGCTTGCAACCTGGCTTCGAGCAGCTGACGCGCTAGTTCGGCCGGAGCAGTACCGTCGAGGACATTGTCCAGCGAAGCGCCGACGCGGACCATGCGGCCCGCAACCTCCATCTGCAGAATCGGCCGGCCTTCCTCATCGAAATCCGGCTTCGCCTTGGCCTGCAATCTCGACCAGGTCTTGCCGACGTTCTGGCCGCCGGTGACGGGATAAGTCCCCACCAAAAGGTTCTTCAACTGGCGCTGATACGCCCGGCGATCTTCGCGCCCCAGCGGCTGTTCCGGAGTTCCGCCCGCATCGAACACCAGGGCATCGCGGGCAGGTTCGAAGCGGCCGGCCCCCGTCCCTACATAAACCGCGAAGACGCAGCCCGCAAAAATCGGGCTCACCACGGCGCTGGGCACGATGTACTTCTTCGATTTGAGGAACGACTCGACCACACCGTGCACCGTGGAACTGCGCGGCATGCTGCCCGGAACCTGTGCAATGACCAGCCGCGATTGCGCGATCTCTGGATGGCGCCGGTTGAACTTGATCAGCATCTTGGCCATCTGCTTGGGCGTGGTGATGCCGATGTCGGCGACCACGCTGCGATGCAATGCCTTCGGGTAGTAGAAGTTGATGATATCTTTGGCGAAGTCAGCGCAGTTGTTCGAGACCGTGCGGAAGTGCGACTCGTTGGGCGACGTATTCAGCTTGCGGATCAGTGCTTCGTCCTGCTCCGGAGTCGTTTCAATCTCAAAGCCGTAAATCATGCGGTCGTAGGACGATCCCACCAATTCATACCAGTTGCCCGCGGGAGGCTCACCGTTCTTGACGTCGGGAACGACGTCCTCCAGGTATCTGCGACGGCAGCGGTCGCGCAGGAAGGCAACCATCCTGGCATCGGCAAACAGCGGCACATCCTCGGGGCGGTCGACGGCATACAGGTAGGGAATGAGGGGAATCGCGACCCAGTCATATCCGCCTACGCCATCGTAGCGGCTGATCACAACGCCGGTCTCGCCGGGTGCGCACGGGCGCAGAACGACGGGCGTCTCGGCGCAGACGCCAGAGAGGTAAACGGCAGCATGGCCGGTCGCGGTAAAGAAACCGAGTTTGCCATACGGCTCTTCCAGCAACAGGGTGGCCGAGGCCCTGGCCAGCGAGAGACAGGCCAGTACGATGACCGCAAGCCGGGCCAGCGCGCGCCGCATGCACGGGATGTGGCGTGGAACCATGGTCACCCCAAACGACTGAAGCCTAAGCTCCTTAGTTAGAACCCGTTAGCGGAAGATTAGTTGCTGTAAATCGGAAAGACCAGTTACCGAAGTCCAAAGGAATTAGGGTAAGAAATGAGGGAATACACTGGAGAACAGAAGGCGAAAATGCGTTGAGTGCAGCGGGTAGACTGAGGAGGGCCTGCGCTCGCTCTATTTATGAGTTCAGGAGGCGCTCTTTTGCCCAGCGGGCACTTTCCGAGACGGATTCATCCTCGTCGGCGGCCAACTTGTCGAGGGTCGGAAGGAAGCGGTGGTCTCCGCTGTTGCCCATCGCAATGACGGCGTTGCGGCGAAGACCGCTGCGTTTGGTGCGGCGGACGGGCGATCCGCGGAAGGTCTGGCGGAATTCCTCTTCCGGCATCTCCGCCAGCCAGTCCAGCGCGGGATTGACCAGGCCAGGACGCGGTTCGAATTCCGGCGCGGTCGATGCGGGCGCTTTGCTGTTCCACGGGCACACATCCTGGCAAATGTCACAGCCGAAGACGTGGCGGCCCATCCCAGTTCGCAGGTCTTCGGGGGTTGCTCCTCTCTTCTCGATCGTCAGGTACGAGATGCATTTATTGGAATCGAGCTGATAGGGCGCGAGAATGGCGTCGGTGGGGCAGGCCTCGATGCAGCGCGTGCAGGTGCCGCAGCGATCGGGGGCGGGAAGGTCGGGCTCGAGTTCGAGCGAGGTGAGGATCACACCGAGAAATAACCATGAGCCTTTCTTCTGGTTGATTACGCATGTGTTCTTGCCGATCCAGCCTATGCCGGCGTACTTGGCGTAAACGCGTTCGACAATCGGGCCGGTGTCGACGTAGCAGCGCGTGGTTAGGTTTGGCGGGCAGGAGTGCCCGCCCCACACGGCTTGTTCCACTTGCTTAAGGCGGCGCAGGACGGCGTCGTGGTAGTCTTCGCGGCTCCAGGCGTAGCGGGAGATCCAGCCGCGGTCGGGACCTTGCGCTTGCGTAGAGTAGGGATGGTTCGTGTTGTAGTTGATGGCGCAGACGATCACGCTTCGCGCCCAGGGCGCGACTCGCTGGAGAGAGGCGCGCTTCAGTTCGCCTTGCTCATCACGGGCTTCCATGTACTTCATCTCTCCGGCGTGGCCGGCGTCGATCCAAGGCGGAAAATGTTGCAGCTCCGGCGCATCCGTCGCCGGAGCGACGCCGACGAGGTCGAATCCGGCGTCAGTCGCCGCACGCTTAACGAGCGCGGAGAGTTCGGAGATTGGCACGCTATTCATTGGATCGAATGCGAATGTCAGAAGTCAGAATGAAGAAGTCAGAATGAAGAAATAAAACCGCAAGGTCAATTCTGCATTCTGACTTCTAACTTCTGACTTTACTGACTTCCCAAACTGGAATCCCAAATCCGGAATCCGAGCGTTTTTGCTCGGATAATCCTTGCCTCCGTTTTTTCAGGGTATAAGCTTCCCGATACAGAGTCACGCACGTTCCGAGCGCGTCCTCCACAATTCAACGCATAAGGAGACAATATTGATGCCACCCATCTCTCACGCGCAACTTGCGACAACTCAGATATCCGTCATCAACGAGAGCACCGTGCTGACCGATGCTGAAGTTACACCGGTCATCACTGCCCTGCAGCAGCAGGTCACCAACGATTTTCGGCCGATCTGGGGCACCGACGCGGAGCTCAAAATGATTCTCCAGGGCACCCAGCCGCCAACCGGGACGTGGTGGCTGGTGATCCTGGACGACTCCGACCAGGCGGGCGCACTCGGTTATCACGACCTCACACCGGATGGCCTGCCCATCGGCAAGGTCTTTGCAGCCAGCGATTTGAAAGCCGGCACCTCGTGGACCGTCACGGCGAGCCACGAACTGCTGGAAATGCTGGCGGACCCCAACATCAACCTCAGCGTGTTCGTGCAGAATGCGAATACGACGGGCACGCTCTATGCCTACGAAGTCTGCGACGCCTGTGAAGACGACAGCCTGGGATACCAGATCAACAACATCCTGGTTTCAGACTTTGTTTATCCCTCCTGGTTTGAGACCTTTCGCACGCAGGGATCGACCCAGTTTGACCGCATCAACAAGATGCAGAATCCGTTGCAGCTGCTTGCGGGCGGCTACATCGGAGTGTTCAACGTCACCGACGGAACGGGCTGGCAGCAGCAAACGGCGGAGAAGATTCCGACCGGCACTCGGCATCGCGGTCATGTGGGCTCGCGCCGCGAGCGCCGCGCGATTACCCGCGACCAGTGGGTAACAAGCCTGGCCCAACGCAAAATCACCAACAACGCGCAACAGTACCGGCAACATCTGCAGACGCTTCAACGACGAAAACCGGCAGCCTGATACGCCGGATAGTCCCTCCCCCATGGCCCCGCGCAAGCGGGGCCGTTTTTGCCTCGCCGCCACCATTCGGTGGGAGTCGAGCGGCTGACACGAGTCGCGCTCCGCGCTATGCTTTGACGATGCGCAGACTTTACCTTCCCGCGGCTTTCTCCGGTTTTTTCCTGGCTGCAATCTGTCTGGCAGCACAACAACCCGCGACTGCGCCGGCGGATAGCCTGCTGGTCGTCGCGCCACATCATGACCCTTGGCGCCTGGCTTCGCCTGATTTGAAGACCATGCCGCACATTACCGTGACGATTCACAATTCGCATACCAACGCGGATGAGACGTACTCGGGTGTCCGACTCGCCGATTTGCTGGGGAAAATGGGCGCACTGCTCGGCGATCGACTTCGCGGCGAGGCGCTGGCCGATTACATCGTCGCCACTGGCTCCGACGGGTACAAAGCGGTGCTGGCGTTGGCCGAGATCGATCCGAGCTTCCATCCGGGTGAGGTTTTGGTCGCCGATGCGATGGGCGGCAAGCCGCTCGATGCGCACTCGGGACCGTTCAAGCTGGTGGTAACTGAGGACAAGCGTGCGGCGCGGTCGGTCAGGAATTTGGTGTCGATTGAGTTGAGATCGGCGCAGCCATGAAGAGCGGCGGACAAGCCTGCCCTGAGCGCAGTAAAAAAAGAGCGGCGGACAAGAGTGTCCGCCCCTCATTTACACCCCCAGCTTCTTCACTTCCTCGTTGTAGTACTTGCGGTAGAGGATGTCCCACTCCTGCGAGCCTTCGAGGATGGTGCGCTTCTGGCTTTCGATTTTCTGCTTGGCAGCGGCGTCGATTCTTTCTTCCTGGTTGAGCAGGTCTTCGAGAATCTTGCGGGTTTCCTGGCGGATGGTGTTGAAGTCTTCGATGAACTCGACTTCGTCCATCTGCTTGAGGACCTCGGAGGCCGCCCGGGCGAGCACGTTCACTTTGTCGCGGCTCAGCCTCACAGCACCGCCTTGTACTTGCGCACCAGTTCGGTTTTCACCTTGCGGAACATTTCCTGATAGTTGGCGCCGGTCTTATGCATCTCTTCGGAATAGGCTTCGAGGATGACGCGGACTTCGTCGTTGATGCGGTCTTCGAGCGTAAGCTCACCGAGCAGCGCGGCATGGACGCGCTCCGTCACCGCCGGGACGGATGAGGTCTCGATCATCTTGGCGGCAATCAGTTTCTTGGTGACTTCGCGGGCCAGGTAGCCCACATATTCCTTGGAAAGAAGCATGTGCGGATCGAACGCCCTGCAATCGACTAGTTTGAATCAAAAAGTGTAACACAGCGCGTACCCTGAGGCGGTGGCGCGGCTGCCCTCCGGAAGACTTTGAACCACGAAGGGCACGAAGTTGCACGAAGGTCTTGGATTTCCTTCGTGTGACTTCGTGTCCTTCGTGGTGAAAATTATGTCTGGGGCATGAGCTTAGGCTCTAGAATGCATCCGTTTGTGGCACGCGTCACTTCAGTTCCTGATTCAGAACCTCAGCCAGGCGGGCGCCGGCGAGGGCAACCCGTTCCCGAGCCAGCTTGTACGACTGAGTCTCGTACGGCGAGCCCGGAACGATGGTGGACGGCTGATCGCCGGTTCCGATCGGATCCTGATAAACCCTCGCGCGTGCGAGGTCCGAACTTTCACGAACCCAGGCAGCTGTGTCCAGATTGCGCGCGGCTTTCGCGGGCGCGGGAGACAGGCTCCTGCCCAGCACGATCGCGCGGTTCACGCACTGCACCCGGTCGTTGCAGAATTTGCAATCGTAGCCGGGCAGTTCGTCCCAGTAGCTGTGCAGATTGGGCGCGGCATCGCCGAACAGCTTGACCAGATTGCCTCCGGCATCGCCCCTGGGATGCGATTGCGTGACGCGGGCCACGGCGTGCAGGGGCTGGTGAACGTCGCCAATCAAATGCAGCAGCCACACTAAATCGTAGGACTTGAGATCGTCCGGCTGAGAAGACGCGAGAACGGCGCGGAAGGCCACGATCTGGGTCTGGGCATTGGGCGCAGGAACTGGAGGCAGCGAGGTTTGATCCGGAGAAAAGGGCGTATCGATGAAATGCCAGTATTTGTGGCGAAGCAGATCGGAGTAACCGACGTTCTGCGAAGAAGCGGCGCCTGCGCCCGGGGCGTTGCCGCCTTCGCTGCCGTCGTCGGAATATTGCGGCTCGCCCTTGATGTCATCAGCCCAGACCGAGGCGATCATAAAGATCATGCGGTCGTGCTCTTCGGCCGAAGTGCCCGCGGGAATTTGCTTCTCCCAGTTCATGTAGTCGGGATTTAGTTTCACCAGGTCGCGGACGCGTGCCTTGGCCGCCGGTGTGAGCTGCTGATAAGCCACGTAGGCCACCGTCATGTGGCCGATCGGACCCCAGGCCATCAAAGAGGCGGGCAACAGAGTGAAGAGAATGAGGCAAAGTGTCGCACGGGCGAAGGTCATGGTTGGGTCGCTACTCCCCAGCGATGGATTTCCTGCTTACTTGTGGTCTTCGATTTGTTTGGCCGCTCGCATGACCGTCTTCTTCATGCGGTTTTCTCCCGCCCAGTAAAGGCTGATTTCGTGGCCATCGGGGTCATTCAAATAGGCGTGTCGCCAACCCCACGGCATCATGCGCGGCATTTGCGTGATGTAAAAACCCTTCGCCTGCAGCTTGCGGCAAAAGTCGTCGAGCTGCTGAATCTCGAAGTACAGCCGTACTCCCTCGCTGGCGAGGGAAGTCCCGGCGTCGGCCAGGTGCAAGGCCAGAGTGCCATCGCCGCCGGGGGCGCGCAAGCGCGCGTACACTGGCCTGTCCTCGTAGCGGAACTCGTCGACCAGTTTGAATCCCAGCAGATCGCGATAAAAGCCGAGGGCGCGCTGCACATCTTTCGAATACACCATCGCGTGATTGAAGGTCAGCTTATCCTTACTGACTTCCGCTGTTTGTGGCGTCCTTTTCGTCGACTGGGTATTGCGCGGCTTCTTGGAAGTGGCTCTCTGACTTTGACGTGCCGGTTGTGTCTTTTTCTTCTTCTTGGTGACTTTGGCCATGGCTGCCCTCGAAATCGGCCCTGACATTCTATACTTGCATATCCAGCACGCGTTGCGGAGATTGATTCAATATGATCCTAACCCTCGAGCACGGGGCCGTCCGGGAATTGAGGCTGAACCGGCCGCCCGTAAACGCGCTGTCCCCGGAGCTGATCGCTGCGCTCTTAGAAGCAATACGAACCGCCCCGCGCGACGGCAGGCGAGCCCTCTTGCTCTCAGGCTTGCCAGGAATGTTTTCAGCGGGATTGGACGTACCGCTGCTGCTCAAACTCGACCGGCCCGCCATGGATGCTCTTTGGCGTGAGTTTTATGCGCTCTTAGGAGCGCTTGCCTGCTCGCCCATTCCCATTGCCGCCGCAATCACCGGGCATGCCCCGGCAGGTGGAACCGTGCTCGCGCTGTTTTGCGACCACCGCATCGCGGCGGAGGGCGACTGGAGGATGGGCCTCAGCGAAGTGCAGGTGGGATTGCCGCTGCCCCCGGTAATCCTCGCCGCCTTACGCCGCCTCGTCGGCCCCCGCCATGCCGAGCGCATGGCAGTGCGCGGACTTCTCATAACACCGGCCGAAGCCGCGGCCTGCGGCCTTGTCGACGAACTGGCTCCCGCGGATCAGGTTGCGGACCGCGGGCTGAAGTGGTGCGAGGGTTTGCTTGCGCTTCCCCGGACGGCAATGGAGATTACTCGCCGGCAAGCGCGCGCAGATCTCGTCGCAGAGTTTGCGCGACAAACCGCCCAGGAAGTTGCCGAGGTCAGCAGGTGGTGGTGGAGCGACGAGACGCAAAAGGCGCTCCATGCGATGGTGGAACAACTCGCTATGAAGAAGAAATCCGTGCGCTAAGCGACAAGCGCCCACTACCAGCGACGCAACTCCCCGGACACTAGCCTTTTCCGACCGATCAAGTAAGATTTTTTGAGGCTTCGGTACAGCGTTCGAGGTTAGAGCGATTGGAGAGATCACGCGACCAGCAAACCCGCACCGACTCCAAAACGCAGCTCATTGAGCAGATCAACATCTGCCTGCGTTCGGGGGACTACTCGCGGGCTCTGGATTTGTTGCGGGGCGCAGCCGACGAATTCCCCAACGATTCGGAGTTGTCCGAACTGGAAAAGCTTGCCGAGGATGGCGTCAAGCACAACGCCGAAGCCCAACGTCTCATCACCCAAAGCCAGGAACTGTTCGCGCAGCAGAAATCGGCCGAAGCAATTCAGTTGTTGCGCAAAGCCTACGAGCAGGACAAAAACAATTCTCTTGCCCGCACCATTCTGGCCAATGCTCTGGTGGAGCACGCGCATTCCATTGTAGAAACCGATTGGCTGCAAGCCGAGACCCTGACCAATCAGGCGCTCGCCTTGAACCCTGCGCATCCCACGGCCAAGACCATCCTCAGCCTCATCGTCTACCAGAAGAAGACAAGTTCTGTGGAGGAGTGGGTTTCGCAAGCGCGCAAGCTGCAGTCCTCTGGCGATCTATTCGCAGCCTTGGCGTGGGTTGCGGAGGGATTGGCCGTTCATCCTCACGATCCCACGTTGCTTCTGATTCAGGATGCCATCCAGCGGGACCAGGAAGCGCGGCGACGCCAAACCCGCCGCGGCGACATGGCAGACCTGCGGCGCATGGAGAAGGAAATCGATGGAGCCGCAGACGTCGCTGCAAAGCAAGCACTGGCCGGGCGCATACAAGCCATGGCCGCCAAGCATTGGACGGATGGAGAAATCTTATTCGTCGCCAACGGCCTTCTACAGCGGCTGGGATTGGTTCAAGAGAGTTCGACCGCGTCGCACAGCAAAGGGGCGACGGTTATTTTTCACGTCCCGCGCCCCAGCGCGCCGGACGCCGCGCGCGCCAATACCGGCCAGATTGCTCCAAGCCCGATCGCTCCGAACAACGTCGCGCCAAGTCCGGTTCTGGCTGGAGACGCTCCGGCTGCCCCGGTCGCGTCCAGGAAAGCGCTTTCGGGCACAGCCTCGCCCCACGAAGCCGCCATCGCTCCACCAGAGCCGCAACTCCCTCCGCCACAAGCCGCCATCGTCCCTGCCGCTGAGCATTTCGTAACGGCAGCCAAATTCACACCTCCATCAGCGGAGCCAAAGCCCCCCAGGAGCTCGAACTCCACAGCTCTGATCCTTGTCACCTCGTCCGCTGCCGCCGCGATAATCCTGGTCGCGGCGAGCATCATCTTCGCGCGAAAGCACCACGCCCCGAGCGTAGCGAAGACTCCCGCAATTGCTCCCGCGATCTCAGCGCCCACCATCTCTGAGCCAGTTGCCTCTGTAGCACCACAAACAGTTCTCCAGCCCTCTTTGCCTGCTTTGCCCACTTCTTCCGACACTGCCGCCGGAAAAGTTGCGCTCGATGATCAGCCGCATGCCAATGCCGGACCCGCATCCACCCCGAGCACAGGCACTGAGTCCGGTCACAATCTGGGCACGCTCCTTGTCGTTGCCGGTCAAGACGACGCGAGAGTTTTTCTCAATGGAAAACTTCAAGCGCAACTCACTCAAGCCGGCCAGTTGCGGATACCGGATCTCGAGCTCAAGAGCTACGTCGTACAAGTCGCCAAGAACGGCTTTCAAAACCCTCCCCAGCAGGAGATCCGCATTCGCGGGGGCGAAGAGGCCAGGCTCATTTTCAATCTCCAACCGCAACCCCAACCTCAACCCGTGCCTCGCCTGGCCGCGCTGACCATCCAGGGCGGCACTCCCGGAACTTTGGTTTTCGTCGATCAGCTGCAGGTTGGTACCGTCCAGACCGATGGCACGCTCGCCGTCTCCAGCGTCAATCCCGGAGACCATGCCGTCGAACTGCGGAAAGAGCGATTCAAGCCCCGGCAGTTCAAGGAACACTTCGTTGCGGGCGGAGCCATCTCTCTCGCTGCTGCGGATGCCGCGCTGGAAGCCGCTCCCGGCGAATTGAAAATTACCTTCGCGCCCGCCGACACCAGAGTTGCACTCGTGAAAGGTGACCTTCTGAAAGTAATCAGCAGTGGTGTCCCGCTCAATCTTGCCGCCGGCACCTACACTCTTACGGCACGAACCGCCGACGGGTTCACCAGCTCATCCACGCTCGAAGTCAGCGCTGGTCAATCCAGGACGTTGGATTTGTCTCTGGCCCCGAGCGGTATGTCGAATTGGGATGATCCAGCCGCGTGGAAGCACGACAAGGATTCTTTCGTTCACAAGGGAGGCGACTTCGTCCTGTATGGAGTCGTTCCTGCCTCGGGCACCTTTGCCTTTTCCGCGATGCTCACCAAGGGGTATTTCTTGCAATGGGTGCTCAACTACACTGACCCCAAGAACTACGTCCTCTTCCAAATGGATGACAATAACTTCTACCGCGCGGTCATTCGCAACGGCCAGAAGACGGACGAGATCAAAGTCGCGGATAGAGGCGACAAGAAAAGCTTCCGCACGCTCCACATCCGCGTTAGTCCCACCGAGCTCGTCCACCAGATCAAGCACGGCGACAGTTGGACCGTCCTCGATCGCTGGACGCAGCCTGGCGCCAATCTCAGCGTGGGGAAGTTTGGCTTCTACATACCCGGCGACGACCAGGTAGCGCTCTCCAGCTTCGCCCACTACGCGGACCTGAACATTCGCTAGCAGCGTGTGAGAAGGGGAGGTGCTCGTGCGAATCAGTGGAACTCGTCTCACAAATTGGGCCCCGTGAGCTGACCCGCGCACCTCAGGGGCTGAAGCCCGGCATACATGCGGCCTTCACGGCACGACTGAAGTCGTGCCCTTCCCAAACCATTTATGAGACGATTTGTAGAAAGGAAACCGGGACCTGGAAATCACTCGCCCTCCCGCATTCGCGATTGACTAGTAGGCGTTCTTGCTGTTGAAAATGCGCAACAGCGTCATGGTCATGATCTGGAGATCGAAGGTCAGGCTCCAGTTGCGCAGGTAGTAGAGGTCATACTCGATGCGTTTGGTGATGGAAGTGTCGCCGCGCCAGCCGTTGACTTGAGCCCAGCCGGTAATGCCAACCTTGAACATATGACGAGCGTTGTAACGATCGAATTGCGTCAGAAACTTTTCGACGAAGTGTGGGCGCTCCGGGCGCGGACCAACAATACTCATCTCCCCTTTCAGCACATTGATGAACTGGGGAAGTTCGTCCAGATTCGTCTTCCTCAGAAACACGCCCAGCGCCGTTCGCCTGGGATCGCGCGGAGAAGTCCAGAGGGTGTCGGACTCTTCGCGGCTGCCCATCCGCATCGTCCGAAACTTGAGCATGCGGAACACACGTCCACTGAGCCCCACTCGCTCCTGCGCGAAGAACACCGGACCGGGGCTGGTCAGCTTAATGGCGATGGCGATCAGCAAAGCGATCGGCGCCGCCAGCAACAGGATGAGGATGGAAAAGATCAAATCAAAAATCCGCTTCTGAAAGAGATAAGGGTCGGTCTCAGCCAGTGTGGGCTGAAGGTCAAGCAAATGGATGTCCCCCAAAGCCGTCAGGCGATCGCGGACGCCGACTTCCTCCCCCAGGTCAACCACCACACGTCGCGGCACACACAGCTTGCCGAGGATGGGCGCGATCTTCTGAACCTCAGTCAGGCGGGCGACCGGCAGGGCGATGATTACATCGTCAATCGAGTGCCCGTTCGAGAAACTCGGAATCTGGTCTGCCTCATAGACGGGACCCTCAACCGCAACCTCCTGCTCCGGCAATCGCACGAAGCCCACCACATGACAGGGTAGGACCTCTCCATGTTGCAGTGTGGTGGCGACGCGCCGGGCAAACCGGTCAGACCCGACCATGAGGATCCGGACCGCGCTGCGGCCGCTCTTGCGCAGGAACTCCAGGAACACACGAAAGAGGATGCGGGCGGCCGTCGCCAAAAGAAAAAGAGAAACAGCGCTGATGGCAATCACCAGGCGCGAGTAGCTGGCGCCACGGTACAGGAAGCCCGCGGCCATGACCACGGCGTAGGTAAATCCCAGAGCTTCCAACAGGCGACGGCTCTTCTTATCGGGCGCGTACAGTTGCTCAACGTTCCACAACCCGAATTCTTCCGCGGCAATCGCCCACACGATGGTGGTCAGCAACATGATGTGCCAGTACGAAGGCAGACCGGTATGGGTGCGCGCGGAGAAGAAGAGATTGAATCCGAAGCGCAACTTGACGGCAATAAAGTAAGCACAAGCCGGGAGCAGCAGAGTCAGCACCCTCAGGTAGAACCGGGCGTAGCTAAGGCGGCTTCGAATCATGCACAACTTCCAGCGAAACTGACGAAGGGCCTGGTGTAGCTCCGGTACGGTTTCTACCCGAACAGCTGAAATGCACTCAGATGGCGCTTGAGCGCGACTGGCAGGTAAGCTTCGTGGAGGCCAAGAAACAATCCAACTGACTTGGCCACATCCTGGCGGAGCGCCTGCAGGAGGGGGCGTTCTTCGCTCGGGTTCCGGGTGTGCCTGAGCGTCTTGCTGAACATTTTGAGCGCGTCTCGCCAGAGCGATTTTTTCGTCCCGTGCGCATCCCAGATCTCAAGTTGCTTCAGCGTGCAGCCAATGTCAAAGTAACGCTGAAACAATCCCTTCGTGCGGTAGTTGTGTGAATGAAGAACCGCGGCTTCCGGCTCGTAGACAATCTTCCATCCGGCATCGAGCATTCGCTTGGCAATGCCGAGGTCTTCAAAAACTTTGAGCTCTTCCGGAAACGGCGTGGCTCGCCAAACGTTTCGCCGGATGGCGGCATTGACGTCGGAAAAATGATAAAAGCGATATCCGAGCCCGTTGCGGTGCGCGGGATCTTTGACGAACTTCTGGCTGCCATACACGATGTCGAGGGTATCCTTCCGCTCGCTGAACGCGGCCTCCTTGGGGATTTGGCGGCCGTAGACTGCACCCACCTTCGGGTCGTCAAAGTTTGCGATCAGTTTGTTCAACCAGAGGTCGGACGCCGGAATAGCGTCCTGCGAAAGAAAGACGAGGATGTCTCCCGCGGCCAAGGTAGCGGCCAGATTTCGCGTGCGGGCGTGATGAAATGCCTCAGGAGAAATTTGCTGCAGACGCACCGGGAATTTCTGCACCAAGCTGATGGTCCCATCGGTCGAGCCGGAGTCCACCACGACTACCTCAAACGGGCCAATGCCCCGCTGCTGGAAGACCGCAGGTAACAGGTGCGCCAGATCACGCGAGCCGTTCTTGGTGAGAAGCAACACCGACAAAGCAACCATGTCTACCTTGCACCACGGCGCCTCTATTCCCCCTACCCATCGAGGCAAAATTGGGCGCAATTGAGATGCAACCTAAAGACAAAAGGCTGATCGGGGAAATGAGCTTAGTTTTCTCCACTTCGCGGAAAAGGTGGGCGTCATCAGCGACAGTATGCGGGCATTGCTCTGGAGTCGACTCCTCTGGACTTGCCAGCGCTTGCGCAGGAGCTATGGTAAGTATTTGATAACACTGCATTTACCATGAAGGAAGGCGCTGCCGGCGCCGCGATTGAGGAAGTAGAGCGCCGCGCCCATCTCGTAGAGCAGACGCTGAGGTGCAGAACGGAGGATTAAGCCCATTGGCATGTTCTTGAAGTACACAAACTCGATGTTGCGCTGGGAATAGAAGACCTGCCGCGCACTTTTCGTCCCCAGAGAGGCGCGATAGCGGTGAAAGACAATGGCTGTCGGAACGTATTGGCACGCGTAACCGTGCAGCTGGGCCCGGAAACTCAAGTCCACGTCCTCATAGACCATGAAGAAGTCAGGATCCAGGAAGCCGATGTGCTCCAGCATGCTGCGCCGATAGGCGACCGCCCCGCCGCACGCCCCAAACACTTCCCGGGAGTGAGTCCACTCGGGGCCATCTCGTTCACCCCTGCCGAGTTCCACGGTTGTACCGGCGATGCCGAGATTGAACCCACAGTTCTCGATGCGCTGTCGATCGTCGAAGTACAACATCTTGCAAGCGAAACTGCCGGCGTTCGGAAAGCGCTGGCTGGCCTGCTGCAGCTCCTGCAACCACTGGGGGTGCACTTCGGTGTCGTTATTGAGCAGGACAATCAGCTCGCCCTTGGCTCTCTCATATCCGCAGATGTTTCCTCCCGCGAACCCTCGGTTTTCTTCTAAGCTGATCAGCTGCACCTCTGGAAATTGCGAACGAACGTACTCGCACGATCCGTCCGACGAACCATTGTCTACAAGGATCGTCTCAAAGTACCGGAAGGTCTGGCGCCGCAGCGAACCCAGGCAATCCTCGAGGAGATGTTTGCCATTCCAGTTGACGATGATCACGCTCAGTTCAAGCACGCGAATGATCCAGGGACAGAAGTGGTTTTCGACCAGCGGGCTGAAATTCAACGGCAACATTACGCCCGTTGCGTGCATCAGTTACAAATCGCGTTTCAGTATCCATGAACTCCAGGGTTTAGGAGCTGTCTCCGCCTTGCCAGCACTCACCAGCCAGCAGCGAGCCCACGTAGCAGCGACCGGGGCGGTACTCCTTTTTGACCGTCTCTACGAGGAGGGTCAAAAGGCCGGTGTGTTTCTGTCGCGGTGTGCGCTTTGGCCCATTTTTCTTCTCTTCCTTCCCAAGATCAATCTCGTCAGCGTTGGCGGCGAAACCGCCGGAGTTCGACTGGATGACATCGTATTGTTCCTGGTTCTTCTGATTCTGTTCTGCAGTTGGATGACGGAACTGCACTTCAAGGTTGATTGGCTGCCAGGTATTGCGTTCGGCGTAATCGGCGTCTTCTGCCTGTCGAACCTGATTCACTGGGAACATTCAAATGTGCTCTATTCGCTTCGGCTGGTGGAATATCTCGTCTTTTTCTGGACGGGAAAGGCGCTTTACGAGTCCAGGCACCATCTCCGTCCTCTGCTGCACTACCTGATTGGTATCAATTGCGCTGTCATCCTTCTGCAATACGCTGGAGTCGTAGGAGGGTTCTCGGCAGAGGGTTACACGCTCTCCCTCGACCGGCCATTCGGACTCTCAGCCAACCATCCTGCCGAAATGGGCGCATTGCTTAATCTGTCGTTCGCAGCGCTGGTGTTCGACAACGAAACCGAGTCATCCCGCAGCTTCTGGCTTTGGGATCTTCTGGTCGGTGTCTGCATCTTTCTCACCCAGTCAAGAAGCGCATTATTTGTACATTGTTTGCTGACGTTCGTGTACGCGTTCCAACATGCGCGGAACCGCACCGCCTTTGCCTTGAAGTCGGCGTTCATTTCGGGCGGTCTGATTGCAGCTTTTATTTTCGTTCCCAATCCACTCAAAGAAAGATCTGCCGACCTCTTTTCGACCCAGAATGTGGAAGCGGCCCGCCAACTCTATGACACGATGCCGGCGGAAAAAGAGTTTACCGGCTTTGCCGAGGGGAGCGAGGCTGAAGACGCTCCCGAAGATGTGGATATCAGTTTGTACATGCGTGGATTCAAGTGGACGTATGTCACCAAGATCATGTTTACCGCCCCGTGGACGGTCTGGATCCTTGGCCTGGGGCCGGGGTCGCTGGGGCCCGCGCTGGATGGAGGCTGGCTTCGCTTGCTGGCCGAAACCGGCGTGGTCGGCACATTCGCTTTCCTGATTCTGCTGTGGAAGATATCGAGCCTGAGTCGAGCCTGCGCCATGGCTGTGCTGGCCCTTGCGGTCAACATGGTGATGGTCGATTCGCAAAACGCTTACAAAGTCATGGCGATTCTGTTTCTCATTGCCGGCGTTCAAGCCCAGAGGAAGCTGCGTGAATCGCCGGTTGCGACCGTGTCAAGCGCGTGATGAAGAATGTGAAGAAGGAGAAGATCGGCGGGTCGGATGTTCGCTGTCGCAATAGCGAATCCCCAGGCGACCCCGACATCCATCCAGGATTCCTCGATACATCATCTTGAAGGAAGCGGCCCGCTCGCGCCCGAACAGGAGCACTCCCACGGCATGGCGCAGCAATCGCCCGCCCACGGTCAATTTCGATCGCCAGCCGGGAGAGTATCTCCATACCGTAAAGATCTCATTCCTTGTCTTGTAGTATTCCCGCCACGGCGCATGCGCCGTCCAGACTCTTCCGCGCCCGAAAATACGCACCTGGACTGGAGTCCCGATCGCATGCTCCAACCGGCTTTGGGGGACCACGGCGATTTTGTACCCATGCCGGCGAACACGCAGGCAGTACTCATGGTCCACGAAATCCATGAAGAAATCGGCGCGCGGCAGGCCGACTTCCTCGACGGCCTCGCGACGCAGCAACGTGCCCGAAGAAATTACGGAGTCCACAAAATAAATGGAATCGCGGCTCAAGGATGCCCGCGATTTTCGCAAGCCATGGCGCCACGACGAGGCGGCGTAAGCCGCTTGCGTCTGGCGATTCATACACAGAGGCGCCAGCATAGCAATGCTGCCTGCATTTGCGGCGAGTGTGTCTAGCCCGTCCAGCAGGCGGGTGAGGGCGTCATCTGCCGGCAGGCTATCCTGATCGAGCAACCATACCCAGTCGTGTTTCATCGAGTGAACGGCATAGTCGAGTCCGGCAGAGAGTCCGCCGCCGACCCCGCCGTTCGTGGGCTGGTTCAAAACTGTGACGTCCGGATAGTTCGCGGCGAGCAAACGCGCAGTCTCGTCCGTGGACGCATTGTTCACCACCACGATTTCGTCCAGCTTGCGCGTCTGCCGCTTGAGAGCATCCAGTAGACGCGGCAGAACGCCCGCGCCGTTGTAAGCGGGAATAACGCTGGCAATGGAGTATTGCTTCGTCATTGGCCAAGCCCGATCTCACTCACATCGGCCGGCGGTGGAGCGACGCGCAGCGTCCGGCCGCGCAGGTCGAAGCCGTGGGCGGTCAGCGATCTCCACATCGCTAGCACGATGCAGACCTCAATGACCAGCACCGCAATACCTGCTCCGGTTGCGCCAAATTGATGAATCAGCGGCAAGGAAAATAGGAGACTCGTGACGCCCGCAGCGACATAGATGCGGCTCAACTGCCGCTCCATTCCAAAGGGAATCATCGTCTGCACGGCGAGCACACTGCTGACGGTAAGGACGAATGGAAGCAGGGCAATCAAACGCAGGGGCACGATACTTCCTTCAGCCGCAGGCCCAAACAAAAGCAATGCGACTGGCCGAGCGAAGATAAGCAGAAGGATCGATGGCAGGAAGGACAACAATCCCATCCAGCCCAAAGTCTTGCGAATGAAACTCAAAGCCCGTTCCCGCGATTCTTGCGCCAGTCCGCTGACGTGCGGGTAGATGGCCTGCGTCATTGGAGTCAGCAGCCCCTGGACTCCTCGAACTGTCTTCTCGGCAGCGCTGAAATAACCGGCCTGGACGTTGCCCGCAATCAGACCGACCAGAAATACATTACTTGTGGCGTACAGCGTGCCGGCAACGCTCGAGATGAACAGGTGCCACCCCTCCGCCAGCATTTTCGACAAGTCGGTTCGCGAGGGGAATCGGAAGCCAATGCGGAAATGCGCCAGCGCCGCGATGAATCCTGCGATTCCCGCCAGCAGCATACTCACCGACTGAATCGCCAACGCCAGCAGGTAGTCCGAGGGCCGATGCACCAGAAAGAACAACAAGGCCGCGCCGAGCAGTTTTGCTCCTCCGCTGACCACCGAAATGTAGCGCATTTGCTCCATGCCCTGAAATAGCCAGACAGGGAACAGAACGCTGCCTACAACTGCGGCATAGGCGACCACGTAGAGCGAGGCGTCGGAATGAAAGCGCGGAACAAGAACGATAAGACCCGCGAGAACGCCGGCTCCCGCGACCACAAGGGCCGTCTTGATCGTGATGACCGCCCAGAACACTCGCGCCACCTCTCTGGGGTCATCGTGCAACTGCGCAATCCGTCTGGTGGCAGAGAGGTTGAAGCCGTAGTCGGTAAGGAACATGAATCCCTGCGCGAGCGCCTGTGCAAACGCGACCAGTCCGTAGCGTTCGACTCCCAAAACCCGCACCAGATACGGCAACACGGCGAGCGGGATGAAATAGTTCAGTCCTTGCAGCCCATAAAGCCAGAACATGTTGCCGATCAGCTTGCGCCGGGTTGTGATCGTTGGTTGCGAATCCATGTGCAGAATATCCAAGCGCTAAATCAGATTGGCCGCGGCAATCTACTTACCGCTGCCATTCTTGGGCTCTTCTTTCTGAATTTGGTGATCGTGGTTCCCCACGCCAAATTGGCGCAGGACGCCGGTCCGGTAGGGCTCAATGCGCGCGAGCAGCGGGCTGCGTTCAATGGTTTGCAGAACTTCCTGAGCCAGATTCTTGGCGGGATCCGCCCGGTCAATTTCCTGCCATCGCGCGTAGGTCAGCAGCCACACGATGCCGAGAATGGAAATGGCAGCCGTCCCTATGCAAATGACGATTAAGCGGGGGGGGAACGATCGTTCCTCCGGCACATCGGCGACATCGAGCACTTTGATGCTGGGGGTTTCGCGAGCCTCCTCGACCTTGGCCATTTCGTACTGCTTGGTTAGAGTCTCGAATACCACCTCCTCTACCTTGGTGCGGCGGTAGAGATCGGCCCAGGTAACGCCCAGGCCGGGGAGTCGACGAACAGGCGGGTACAAATCCTCGATTTGATCACCCGCAGCATCGTTTTGCGAGTTTGAGCTTGCCGAGTTTGAGCTTGCCGAGTCCGGTTGGGCGCTGCCCGTCAACTTCTGCAGTTGGCGCCGGTACTCGCCAATCCGTGCCTGGATCGATCGGACGCGCACGTTGCTGTCGGTGTAGATTTGGCGCAGACCCTCCAGTTGCGTTTGGGCGGCGATGAGCTGCCCTTCCAATTCTGCCGCCGCACCCAGGAGCGCCTTGCCCTGCTCCTTCACGTCAAGGACTGTGTTCTTGCTGGCGTACTGGCTGAAATCTTTCTCGGCGCTCTCCAGATCCTGTTGCACCTGTTGCAGGTGATCCTCTAAGAAAACCCGCTCTTTGTGGGCGGCGGAAGTATTCAATGTGACTACGATCTGATTCAGTTGTTCGACCGATTCCCGTGCCATGGCCGCCGCGCGACGCGGATCTTTGTCGCTGACTTCGATGGTAACGATTCCGCTTTTGCGTTCATTCTCAATGTTCATCCGCCGGCGCAGATCTTTGCGCGCAGCCTCAATGTGCCGGTCCCAATACACTTTGCGAAGGTCGAACTTGTTGATCAGATCGTCTTCCACCGAGCGACTGCGCAGGACCCCCACGAAAAGATCGCTGGTAGTCCGCATGCCCAGCAACTCGCTCCCCATCGTCCCCAAATCACTGCTGCCACCGCCGCTGCTCTTGGTAAACGAAGCCAGCGTCGCGGCCAGGCCGGGGCCGACCTGATCCGGCGGCATCAGCCGCGTCGTGGAGGTGTAGCGCACGGGAAGCAGGAACGCCAAAAGGGTTGAGAGCACGATGCCCGCCAAGGCCCAGCGCAACAGAGAGCGGCGCTCGCGCCACAGCAAAGCCAGCCTGGCGATCCTGCGTCTGCGGGCTTGATGGCCCGGTTCGCGGCCTACAATCAGTTCGGGATCGGCGTCCAGTTCGCGGTAGGCGAAGTCCCGGTTTGTCGAGTGCCATGCGGTCATCTTGGCGGCCTGCCCCGAAACGCAGCCATTTCCATTGCGCCCATTCCCAACTTGTTGGACTTCATTCCTGCGTTCCCCGATGGTGTCCCTTCGGCCAAAACGACAACTCCACGGTCGAAGTGATGTTCGACTGCCGCGTGGGCGCGATTACGGGGTAGTTCCAAAACTCGTACTGCACGCCTGCGGACAAGCTGAATGTCGACCTCGCCCAAAACTCCGCCCTGACGCCCGCGTCCGCCAGCGTTCCGCCCTGGGGGATGAACTCGTTGCTGACCTTCAGATGCCGAAAGCTAAATTGAAGTTTGCTGCGGGGGGTGAACCAGTAGGTAGTCCAGGCCTGCACACCCTGCCCTTCGCGGCCGACCCAGTGGCCCATCAACTGGCCCGCATTGGTGAAACCGCTGATCCATGTTGGATCGTAATAGAAGAAGCCCGAACCGACATTTCCCCCGATTGGCGGATCGGTCTCCACACCTTCGATGCGCAAATCCATCTTCGCCAGCCTTGGCAGCCGGGGGAAATAGATGCCACCCAGCCACGCAGCAACATCGGGGCCGACGAGCGGACTGAAGGTGTCATGCTCGGTGAAACCGTCGGCATAAAATGTCATGCCCCCGCGAATGCGATAACTGAAGTCCAGGCCGGAGCGGCGCGATCCGGGTTTGTTGGGCGCACCGGGCACGGTCTGCGCAGTGGAAAAAACGCTTCTCGCAAAAGTGTGCCAGGTGAGTGGATACCCGGGCCCTCCGTAGTCGGTGGTCCGTGAGAAGCCGATTTCAAGATTCGGTGTCGGCTTAAAGCTCAGTCGTTCGCCGTGAACAATCGGTTGCCGTTGCAAGGACTGGCCATACTGGCCGACAAGTCCGGTGGGAGTGAACATGAACTCGTATCCGGAGTACTGACCGAGGAAGAACTCCATGCGCATCGGTCCGAGGATGCCTAGAAGACCGGGCAACTTAAACGGCGTAACGCGATTGACGCGGAACATGCGGAGCGGGTCGGCATTGTCACTGAGCATCATGGCGCCACCCTCGTCCGGGCCCCACCACAGACTTTGTTTCCCGTACGACACTTGCCAGTCCGCGAAATTCATCGCGACATATGCATCGAGAAGATGACCGCGGTCAACGGAATCTGTCGGCGTCCCCGGCGGCACAGGAAATGGCGGAAGAGCGGTGGAGTGGCTGAAATCAGCCTGCGAGATCGCCTGCCGCGCGGCCAGCGGAAGGGCTGGGGCTGAAGGAGAATACTGGAATTCGGTGCGGACACACATCGCGAACGGCCCTGCGGTGCTCCATCCAGACAATCCGGAAACGTTGTTGAAACCCTGCTGCTCGGGACGGCCGAAGTCGTTGAAGATCGTCTGCCCGAAGTGGTAGCCATCGGTAAGCGGCTTGCCGGCAATCTCTGTGGTGCGCGTGTAGGATGATTCCAGCCGGAACTCTGCGTTGTTGCCTCCGTCTAGCAGGTTGATCTCATTGCTGAATTCGTCCTGTAGTTCGTTGTAAATGTGTGCGGCTTCTCCGGCTTCTTCGTCGATGCGATCCCCAGCCTCCACCAGTTGGCGCGCGCACTCCATGCGCGTCCAGGGCCGCATGGCCGCGATGCCGCTGTCGATGTATCCCAGAGCAGTCAGGCGCTCCAGCGCCGGGTAAATCCAGCTGTCCAGAGGAACGTAGGGCGATCCCTGGAACTTCGACTGCCAGCGCTTTGGCTGTTCCGGGCGGACCGCAGGGATCTCCCAGGCTCCTCCACGGATGTCGGGATTGTGGTGTTGCGAGTAGACGTACGCACTAACCAGATAGCCGATCGCGGAACCGACCAAAACGTCGGACGGGAAATGCTGCTTAGCAGTAATCCGGGAAACGCTCACTGCCGTCGCTGCCCCATAAGACAGGAACCTCACGAACGGACTGGGGTACTCATGCGCGATGACGCTCGCAATCGACCAGGCCGCCGCCGAATGCTCCGATGGAAACGAGGTGCCGCCTTTCCAGAACTGCGCGTTCCCGTTGCCTTGAAATGGACGCTGCCTCCGCCTCGCGAACTTCAGCGCTTCGACGATCGCAACGCTGTCAATCGCTGCCTGCCCGCTGAGGAAACCGGATTCGCGCTCATGCTCGTCGCTTCGGGTGAGGCCCAGCAGGTACATTCCTCCTGCGCCAGCCGCCATCGCGTAGAGCCCGTAATCAGACACGTGGCGGTAGCGCAGAAGAGTGTTCGGATCATTTGAAAGATGACGACTGAAGTCGCGGTCGGTGGCGAGAAACGCGGCTGTGAGCCCTCCCAGGGGAACGAGCCAGGTTGCATCCTGCAGGCGCGCCTTGCGAGGGCTCGTCCATAGACCTAGCTGATCACGGAGAAGCGTTTTTGGTAGAGCTAAGACGCTGTTCCGCACGTCACCAGGCTCTTCTGCAACCGGTGTGGGAGCGTTGGGAAGGTTCGCCGCCTCCTCGGAGTCTCGCCGATCGCTGGGCTGGCCAAGGGCCCTGGTGGAAGCGTTCACGCCAGTTGGGATCGCGGGAGTCACAGATTGTCCGATCGCAAAGCAGTCGCTGGCCAGAACACAAATTGCCCACACCCATGTTTTTCGTGCTAGAAGATTCAGCAAGCGGCCCCTCAAAAATAAGCTGAGGCTAGAATTGCACTGGTGGCGATCGAACTCACGACCTGGGCATTCTGGAATAGCGTCTTCCAGACTGGCGGACCACCGAGCGCCTTCTCGGGAACCACAACCGTGTCTCCAGGCCGCAGGGCCAGATTCATGCCGTCGGCAGTCCAGAACGAGCCATGATTGCCGATCACGGTGCCATCGGCGCGAATCACGAAGGTTGCTTTCTTGTTCGCCAGGTTGGTCGGGCCTCCGGCTTGCATCAGGTACCATCGGGCGCTCTTGCCGGGCCGGTAAGCCACGGCTGTGGGCCCATAGACCTGCCCCTGTACAAGTACGAAGCTGGGACGTTTTGGCACGATGAGAACGTCTCCTGCCCGCACGGTTACATCGCGCGAAGTATCTTGCCAACTGCGGATGTCGGACGAGATCTGAATCGTGACCCTGCCGGTAGGCGGGCTGTTCACCAGGTCGGACAGCGCCGTTTGCCACTGCACGAAGGCGGATTCCGCGGACAGCCGTTGATCGGGATCGGGAGTGCTGGCAGCGGTCAATTTCAGACTGGCCTGCTGTTCACGCACTCTCTGCACCAGCTCGCCGTAGGACCTCTGTTCGAGCTTCCGTACCTCCGTCCTCATCAGGATCGCGCCATAGGGATACGCTCCCGGAGCGAATCCGCCAGCGCGAATCAACACCGAACTCAATCTTTCGCCGGGACGGATTCCATAGCTGCCTGGACGCATGAATTCGCCGCGCAACGTGATGGAAGCGCCTAAGTCTTCCCAGCCTGCCAGCTGGCGGATCGAGAGCACATCCCCATTGTTCAAGACTTCGTCCTGGGACGGATTCTTGCCAAGAGCGTCGGCAACCTGGATGGGTTGCTGCTGGGCAGTCACGTGTGCGCCGCCCTGCCACACATAGTGAGTGAGGTCCGCGCTTTCGGTATCGGCGCTCTGCTTGAGGCCGCCGGCGGCTAGGATCAACTCCGAAACCCGCATGTTGCGCGTCAGGGGATATTTCCCGGGACGCGCAACCTCTCCCTTGATGTACACCGTGGGCGGGTCGGTCGCGGCAACGTTCCCGTGTATTAATACGCGATCGCGCGGTTGCAGCACGATATTGTCCGAAGGATTGCCCTCCAGTGCGCCATCCAACCTCACGTTCAGAATTTTGAGCGTGCTGTCGGGCAGGTGGCGGAAGACCTGGGCGTCAAGCGTTTCCGCTTCCGGCGTCAGCCCGCCCGCCAGATGGATCGCGTCACTCAGGTGGATATCTCCCGAAGTCCGGAACGTTCCCGGCGAGCGCACGTCCCCTAACACCGAAACTTCCGGCGGATTCTCAAAATCGTATCGCCCGAAAATCTGGACCGTGTCGAGGCGCTGCAATGGCGGTGCGCTGGCGGGATCGGCCAGCACTTTGGCGAGATCGAAGCTTTCCACCGTTGGATGAAAATCGGGAGCACTCAGGCGAATAATCTCGCCATAGTTTGAGGCCGGTTCGGGCAAGAGATCTTTGTAGGTGCCGATCAAGTCTGTTACCCGCATGCCCTCGTGGAACGAGTACTTGCCGGGGCGGATCACGTGGCCTTCGAGATACACCGCATCCTGGGCGTAGGCTGCGATGGGAAAAATTCTGACTTTGTCGCCATCCTGAATTCGGAACGATTCCAGCTGCTCTGTGACCTCGCTGGAAGAATCGTCCGATGGAATGTCGAGGCTCAACATCGTTTGTTTCTGATGCGCCACCAGACGCTGCACCTCGATGTGACGCAGAGTGGCGCCTGGAAGCAAGCCGCCGGCGAGAGCCAGCGCATCGGCCAGCGACTTTTCGTCCTTCTGCTCGTAAATCGCAGGACGCCGCACCATGCCTTCCAGGGTTATTTCCGGTCCGAGAGGCGGTACCAGCACCGTGTCGCCGTTTTCCAGCCGCTCCATGTCCCCTTTAACACCGTGCAAGAGGAGATCGTAGAGATCCACATCCTGCACCAACTGATTGCTCCGCATGTGCTTCACGATGCGCAGCGAGCCGCGGCTGGTGGGACCTCCGGCCGCAAAGAGCGCATTCAGCGGCGTGGAGAGAGAACCGATATCGTAGGCGCCAGGGCGGGCCACATCGCCGACCACGTAGACCCGGATCGTGCGCAAGCGCGCCAGAGAGACGTCGGCAGAAACATCGCGGAACTGCGTGCGCAGAACTTTCTGCACCGTTTGCTGCATGTCAGCCAGGGATTTCCCCGCCACCAGAACGGGACCAACCTCCGGCAGGCTGACCCGACCTTCCCGGTCCACGACTTCGTAGAATCGGTGTGAAACACCTCCCCACAGATCAATCGACACCGCGTCGCCGGGCCCCAGCACATACTCCGGACCGACCGGCAAATCCATTGGAATGGCCTGCAAGTCGCGCGTTCCGTTCTCAAAGACCTGCATGCCGAAGCGCTCGAGGGCGATGGGACGCGGCGTCGCCTGCAGGTACATGTCATACAGCGAAGGGATGTCGTTGTAGGGATTGGGGCTTCGGACAAGCCGGGTGTGCGCGGCTGATGGCTCCCTCAGGCGCGGCGCGTTCGCCGCCGGACGGAATGCGCTGTTCGTCTCGCCGTACGGAGACGCAGTCGAGTTGGAGACCGGTGATTCGACCGCAAAAGGATTTGAGGCGTACCCTCTGGTTGTGAACGCGTTGCCCGCGTACTCATTCGTACTTGCTTCATCTCCTCCGAATTCTGCGCCTAGCGAGATATCTTCCAGACGGTCCCCTCCCGAACCTCCGCTTCCCATCCGCATGGGGCTCTGACCGGTGGCTTGCGGAACCGGACCCGCCTGCCAGTTCTGGCCCACCGGGATGAGATTCGGTGATACCCCCAGCGCATTGCCCGCCTGCGTCTGATCGGTTCCAAGCGTGTCTTCCCCGCTCGTCTTCATCAATTCAGTGACGTTGTTGGTGGGCGCTCCGGACTGTGGCGGAAGATAGGGTGTGTTGGGCACATTCGGCGGTAGTTGTGATCCGGGCATTTGCGAAGGTCCGACGGCGGGAAGCTGCGCGGGTTGCTGCATAGGGAGCGTCGCAGCCGTGCAACGGCCGGTGCTCGGATCGCAAACCTGATTCTGCTGTGCGCTTTGCGCTTGTCCAGTTTTGGCCTGCTGTGGCGCACCTCGTTGCGCCAGCAGCATCACGCGCTCCTGCATCAGCAACTCCTGTTCCTTGCCGAGTTCGGAATCAGGGTTGATGGTGGGCTGCAGGTAGCCATATTTCTGCAGCAGCAGAGTCGCAACGGAGCGAAAACTGATATCAGTTTCCAGTCGCTCGAAAATGGCTTCATCAGCAAGATCGGCGTCAGAAATCAGCTGGCCGTGATCGGTTGCGTCCTTTGCAATCCAGCGCTTCAACTCCACCATGAGACCTGGATCCCGGTGGAGCACGCTCACGATCTGCCCGACGGACGCCGCGACATGTGACAGATTCTGCTGGGCCAAGTCAGAAGTGGCAAGCCGTTCCTGTTGCGCGCTGGCATGCACGCCCAGACCAGACAGACAGATGATGACGAGCACGAGGCAAACGATAGATTGCCGACTCCGCATGGGGGGCACAGGCACGGCATCGACACTCACGGTACCGACTCCTTGCCGACCCAGTGTCGCGTGCGGGCCGGCACATGGGGAACGCGCCGCTCTCAGGGAAGTTTAACTCTTCGCTTATAGCCCGCCTATCTCTGAGGCGAGAATCAAGTGTTTACCTTAGAGGGCGGACCTTAAGGGTGTAGACGGGGTTTCATCGGTTGTAGCGTAACCCTCGTCAGCGGTTCAGCTCATTGCCGAAGGTGTCCGGTGGTAACGATCCTTTTTTCTGGCTTGCCATAAGCAGACCCCGAAAGAGGGAAAGCGGATCGCACCGCTCCAGCTGGATGAATATTTGCTACCATGGCGTGGCTGAGGTGGCTACGCCTGAATACGCAATCGAGCGAGAGATTCCGGCTGCGGCAAATTTGACGGACGCGATTTGAGAGGAACTTCATGGATGTCCGATCGTTACAACGACCCTTGAAAGACGCGTACCGCCAGGACCCGGCCGGTTCCCGAATCACCTTGGTCGCGCATGGCCGACAAACCGACGCGCCCATCTCCTGCTCCGTGGATCTCGGGCGGGCGATCTATGCTGCGCAGGCGCACAAAGGCGTTGGAGGAGCCGGCACCGGAGCCTGCTCCGGGGATCTGCTACTCGGAGCGCTCGCGGCTTGCGCGCAGATCACTGCCCAGATGGTAGCCGCCGCGATGGGGATACCTGCCGATGGCATCGAGGTGACCGTTGAGGGGGATCTGGATTTGCAAGGGACACTGGGAATGTCAAAAACGGCGCCGATCGGATTTGAGAACATAAGGGTCAATTTCGATGTCCGCGCGCCGCAGGCTACACCAGAGCAGATGACCGCTCTCCAGCAAAAAACCGAGCAGTATTGCGTTGTCATGCAAACATTGCTGCATCCTCCTCAAATCAAGAGCGTGTGGACAGGTGCTCAGTCGACCAACGCCTAGTCCAGTTGCCGAGCGCGCGACGCCGCATGAGCCTCAGCCACTCACACGTGCACAGGCGAGAATACATTTCGTAAGCGGCTCGTGCGGCGACTCTGCCGAGCGGACGTCTCGGTTGGCAGGGTGCTGACCTTTTCTCAGTGGGCTGGCGTGGAGGCAGCCTGAGCGAGTTGTTTCCGATCTGTGTCGGCTTGCCTGGCTTCTCTGCTGGCTTCGGGCGTCATGTCTCGAGCGCCGAAACCCACTCCGATCTTCTTTAGAAACGCGTTGGGCGGCGTGCCTCCAGCAAAGACCCAGACGTAGTCGTTCGGAATCTCCTGCCGCTTGCCGCCTACTTCGATCACGACCGACTCCACCTTGCACTCCACCGGATTTGAGTTGAACAATACCTTTACTTTTCCGGAGCGCATGCAATCTTCGATCCGCTTGGCGTTTCGTTCTTTGAGGCGGGTGAAGCGCTCGCTTCGGTACGAGAGAGTCACAACGTTGCCGGACTGGTTGGCCAATCCCATCGCGGCCTCGACGGCACTATCTCCGCCTCCCACGACCAGAATTTTCTTGTTGATATAGTGATCCGCTTCGATCAGGCGATACATCACCTTGGGCAGTTCCTCGCCCTTCACGCCAAGTTTGCGCGGTTCGCCGGCACGGCCCAGTGCCAGGATTACGGCGCGCGCGCGGTACTGATTGGTTGCGGTTACGACTGTAAAGGTTCCATTCGCATCCCGCTTAACGTCGTCCACTCTCTCGCCGGTCGAGACGTTGAAATCGGCGCGGTTCAGAACCATGTCCCAGAAAGCCAGCAGGTGTTCTTTGGAGAGTTGCAGCTTGTTGAACTTGCCGTACATGGGGAATTCGACTGGGCTGGTCATAACCAGTTTTTGGCGCGGATATTTGGCCACCGTGCCGCCAATTTCATCGCGCTCCAGTGTCAGATAGTTAAGTTTGTGTTCGATCGCGCGCAGGGATGCGCTGATGCCGGCCGGCCCGGCCCCGATGACCAGCAGGTCGTAGACGCCGGGGGTGGAAGCAGTGGTGCGGGCGTTGAGCCGGTTTGCAATCGTGTCCACACAGTCGCGGCCTTGGTTCACGGCATTCTTGATCAGAGCCAGTCCGCCGAGTTCTCCGACAATAAAAAGGTTCGGCACCGTCGTCTCGAACTCAGGCGTAAGGTGGGGCATGTCCGCGCCCATGCTCGGGCTGGCCATCACCATGGTAATCGCGCCCACCGGACAGGCATCGGCGCACAGTCCATGCCCAATGCACTTGTATCCGTTGACGATGACGGCCTTGCCGCCGATCATGGCCAGCACATCGCCCTCGGGGCAGACACTCGTACAGGTTGCACAACCGATGCAGTAATTGGCGTCAATGTGCGGATGCTGCGCCTTCGGTCCATCGGAGAACAGCGTGCCTTTTTCAGCAGCTTCGCGGGCGCGCGCCTCTCTCTTCTTCAGGCTCTTGAGATAGCCCACAAGAAAGAAGAGGCAAATGAGGCCGCCGATCCCGTAAGTGATGAGGGTATCCATCGGGGCCTAAAAGTACCCCAGAACGAACTGGAGTCCGATGTGGAGCAGCGCCAGCACAGCGAAGGCGTAGCTGAAAGGCTTATGCACGACGTGCCAGAGGTGGAAGACCTTCTGCGAGCGTGACAGAAACAGGATTCGTTTCGAAAGAGCCGCTTCTTCTGCGGCTGCACGGATGGCTTTCTCGAGCTCGCGATTCGGGGTAGGCCAGAATCCGGCGAGCGTCCGGAAGGACTCGCTCAGGCTGAGCGCATGGCGCCGCAAGCGGGCGACGCGAAATACCCGCAGCAGGTCGAGGATCATCATGTAGACAAGCGCGACCACAATGGGAAGCCGCTTTACTCGGCTCTCGTCCGGCAGGCGCAGGAGGGCGCGCAGGTCTGATTCCGGCAGCAGATTCTGAGCCGTGAGTTGCTGCGCGAGACTGTCCTGCAATTCCTGCAGTTCCTTCATCGTGAGTTCGGCGGTTGTCATCTTGCGGGGAATCTGGGCATAGAGGTAGCGTCCGACCACCCCGCTGGCCGACACTGCGAACATGATCCAGAATGCCATGCCGGCGATGCCCCGGAACTTCAGCGTCGAGTGAAACGCAACAATGAACGGCGCTGTGAGGCCCATGAGCACGTGAATGTCGAGCCAGTGCCGGGTACTGCCTTTCGTGCTCAGCCATTGCCAGTGCTTGCGCAGGGGGTAGAGAAAGATTCCGGCGAACAGCGCCACCCCAATGAATCCCAGGTAAAGGCCGATGGGGCCGCTGGGGCGCAGCAGGTGATGCTTGGACGAGAAGGGGCGGTCGATCGCCGAGAGTTTGTAATAGTCAAACCCGTAAATGAAGATGGCGAGATTGGTGGCGACGGCGAGGATATAGAGGGCGTAAAGGCGGATACGATGACCTCTCTCCGCGTCAGGCACGGACCTCGCCCCATCGGCGATGCGAGTCGCTGCTGTAGCATTTGCGCTCATTTCTTGATTACCTGCTCCTCTGTACTTACTGAGAATTTCTTGTACGCGGTGAACTGGTGCAAGTTACGCCAGTGCTGCCGGGGTGTTTCGACCTCCACGCGCGCGTGCGTGGGGAACCAGTAGACCTGCTTCAAATCCGCAAATGGCACGGGGGCAAAATCGATTTCCGAACTGAGCGATTTCAAGCCCACGTCCGCGAGCGTATCCCCGATACCGGCCTCGATCTTCGCGATGGAGCCAGTCTGAGGGTCGATCCACGCCGTCCCGGCGAGTTCCAGCGGATACTCCCTGCCGCGAAGCGCCAGGGCAGCCGGCGACTTCATGCCGGGGATGTGCTGAAAGCTGATCTTGTCCAGAAGCCTGCCATCCTGAGTTTCTTCTCCCGCCAGACTGAACTTGAAAGCGAGCGAATAGAGGGGGTGGAAGACGAGAAACAGCGTGGCGAAGCCGTTGCTGAGCAGCATGGAGGTGTTCTTGCGATCCCGCTTCGCCTCATGCACCGGGATGCGGGACTCCGAGAGATTCAGCTCGCCTCCGGCGTTGGTCAGGATCACCAGATAGTCGTAGGTGGACTCTTCCTTCAGTTCGACCTTATCGTCCTTGCCCAGCTTTTCCTGCCGGACCATCTCCGTGCATTTGACGTCGGAGAACTGATCGAGGAATCCGGTCATCTGGTCGGCGGTGCGGGCCAGCAGATCGTCCAGCTTCTGAGCCTCCGGAGTCGGGGTGGTGCTCGCAAATCCGATTCCCGTAACAAGGATCAGCATGAAAGCCCCTATCGCACCGCGGCGGCAGGACTCTGCAAGATGTGTGAGGTGCCTCATTCGCCCTTCCTCTTCGAGTCAAAGCGGTAGCCGATGGAGAACATGATCTGGTCGTAGCTCATGTCTCCGCGGTTGGTCGTGAAATTTCCCTGCAGGTAGTAGTGCGGCCCGAGGGTGGTTTCGACCGTGCCCGTAACGAAGCGGCTGCGCGTGTTGGCCGTGATGGCGGAAGCGAAGTTCTGCTGCCCGAGCAGGACTTCGAGGCGGAGCCGGTCGCTCATTTGGCGCGACAGCGAGAACGACTCATACGACCCGTTGCCGAACGAACTGTTGAAGCGGGCATAGTGGAGGTCGGCCCGCAGTTTCATCCACGGCACCCGGCCCCAGGTGATGCCGTACATTTCGTTGAGCGAAGACTTGGCGTCCCCGGTCCCATTGCTTCGGCCCAGAGTGGTCGAAAGCCAGAACTGATCCCACACTTCGACTCGTCCGCCTGCGCTGAATCCCTGAAACAGATACTTGTCGAGCAGGCCAGTGCCGACCAGCGTTGCGTTAAAGGTCGGAACCTGACGGAAATAGTTGTAGTTGAAGTCGAGCTCCACCTTGGCATGCGGGTTCACCCGAAGGGTGAAGAAGTTGCGTCCCAGGCCGGGGCCCGGCGCCGGTGTCTGCGTGTTTCCCTTCGGGCTGTCCAGTTGTGCCGACTCATAAACAGCGATGTCGCGCTTGTAGGAGATCGAATCTTCGAGGAAAAGGAACGGATCGTTGATCGCCCAGTTCACCATGTTCACGCCGGCGCCGCTGGTCGCGCTATAGTGGAAGCCGTTATATTCCCCGCCCTCGAAGTTGATGAAGGTTCCGCCCATGGCATTGCTCGGGTTGTAGTCCCACGAGGAGGGATCGGGGGTGGATCCGCCAAAAATGCCTACCGTCGCGCCTTTGGAGAGCCGCTTGCCAAAATAGCCGCCGTCGATCGTATCCAGACTGGGAGCCCAGGGAAGATACAGACGCCCGAATCCTGCGACCAGAGTTGAGTTGGGATTGTCGTAGGTCAGGTTCAGGTGGTACGTGCGGTTGACCAGGTTCTGCAGGGTCTGCTGGCTGGCAGCCGATGCCTTGGTCAGCTCTCCGCGCCAATAGCCGCTCAGGTTCCAGTACGTGCCGCCGATCCGAGTGATGTCGCCGCGAAAGACCATTCCTACGTCCGAACTGGTGACGCTGCTGGTGCCGTGGCTGATGGTCTCGATATCGTCAAATCCGAAGCGGCCTCGAGCGCGGTTCACCGAAGGCAGCGGCGGGCGCGGAATTTCCTCGCGAACTTCTTCGTCGAGAGTGTCGCCTTCGGTGAACGAAATGACGGCCGGATACTGCCGCGTCGCGCTCAGTGCGCGCTGCTGCACCAAGGCTTCGGCATCATCGCTTGACAAGTAGGCCAGGTCGCCGACGATCACCGGCCGCTTGGGAGTGTGGATCTCCGTCACCGCCGAGGATTCCGCCACCGCGGTTACTTCGAGTTCGGCCACGACTCGGGGATCGGCGGCGTGAGCGCTGTCTCCTTGCGTGGCAGGCAGGTTTGTGTTTTCGACCTCGAGTTTCATGCCTTCGGCCAGGCCTTGCGCTCGCCCGCCATCGAGGTACGCCACACCCTCGGCCACATATTTCACTTTGAAGACCGTATGCAGGCTAGGATCGTCGGGCCGAGCGATCAGCGTTGACGGATGGGCCGGAGGTGCCGCTGCGGCTTCTGCCGCCGTAGCCGCCGCGCCAGTGTCGCTTGCTGGACTCGTCGTGCTGTCGGCGGCGGTGCTCGCCGGCGGCGCTTGCACAAGCGGGGCGGCCGACGCCAGTTCATTGTTCTCTGGGCCGGCTGCCGGTTTTTCTGCTGCAAGAGTTGCAGGCGTCTCGCTGGCTTGCGGTGTCGATGCAGGGCTGGCCGCCAGTTTGGTCGGGGTTGCGGGTGCAGTCCGATTCTGGTCAAAGGAACGTGGGGAGGCAGAGTTGGCAGCCGGTACCGCGGGTTGGGCGGTGGCAACCGCCGGTGGTGGCGCCGGAAGCGGGGTTGCACCGGAATCCTTGGCAGAGGGCTCGAATGACGGGCCCGAAGGCGTGGGCGGCGGAGCAGGAGTGGTGACCGCCACGCTGTCGTCCTCGATCACGGGCTGCGGCGGCTTCTCTCGCTTGCGGCGAAAGACGCCGATCAGGTTGCCTGAGGTTGCGGCTACAGGCGCTCCCTGGGAACGGCGCGCGTTCTCAGCCCGGCCCACGCTGACAATGATTTGCTTGCCCTCCGCCGTCCAGGTATATCGGTGAGCGCGATCCAGGTCGATCACCAGGCGCGTGATGACGGGACGGGTGCTGTGCTGGCCCACGCGGACTCGTCGCACACCATTCACCCCCACCGCGACGACTTTTGTCGCGTCGTTGCAAATGGTGCCGGGAAGATCGAGCAGAATGCGGTCGGGCCCAACTGCAGTTGCGACCGAAGGCTGCACCGGAGCGGTGAGCGTGATTTCCACCCGGACTTCCGCCCCGTCTCGTGCCACAGTGACGCGTTGCACGGTTGCCGTTCCGGCAGAGTTCTGCGCTGCCGCACAGGACAGCATTAGCATCAACGTCCCCAGTTGTTTCTGAACTGCCGTCATTGTTTCCTGCTATTCGCTTTGCTGGCACTCGTGGCGCTCCATCTGAATTCACCCGCTCGCCCCTTCGGCCCGTGACGAGAAACTCCCGAAAATCCGGCTCTATCCCCCGCCGTTTCCGCTGGAGTGGCACTGGTAGCAGTTCACGCTGTTGTAGACATAACCCGGCACGTTGTCGTGCTGGAAATTGTTCGGGTTATTGCCGCCATGGCAACCGGTGCACTGGAAGATGGCGTAATTGTTGGAATTTGTGTGACAGGTGGAGCACACGCCACCTGCGTTCCCGTGGTTGGTCGGGAACTGCGTGTACTGCGCGTGATTGAAGGTGGCTCCGGTCCAGGCGGTCGTGTTGTGACAGGTCTGGCACGTAGTCGGGAAGAACTGTGGCTGCGCAGAATGACCCGGATTCGTGGTGTTGTTGTAGTCGGTCTGATGGCAGCCAACGCAGGTTGTCGGCAAAGTCGTGTAGTTGTTGTTGACGTGGCAGTCGGTACACTGCCGCGGAGGGACCGTGTGCGATCCGGTCAGCGGGAACGCCGTGTTGTTGTGGTTGAACGTGGAATCGGTCCAGACGGTCGTGTCGTGGCAGAGTTCGCACTGCTGCGGGAATCCAGCCGATGCGTGATTCGGATTCGTAGTGCCCTGATAGTTCTTGAGGTGACAACTCACGCACGCCGTGGTGTTCAGCGAGTAGTTATTGTTGACGTGGCAGTCGGCGCACTGCCGCGGCGGCACCGTGTGCGCCCCGGTCAGCTGGAAGCCGGTCGACGTGTGATTGAAAGTCCCGTCAGTCCAAAGGACCGTGTCGTGGCACGTCTCGCAGGTGGTGGGAAAGCCGGCTGCGACGTGGTTCACCGGCGAAACCGCGTTGTTGTAGTCGTTCTGGTGGCAGCTCACGCAGGCCGTATTCGTGATGTTGTAGTTGTTGTTGACGTGGCAATCAGTACACTGCCGCGGCGGTACCGTGTGCGAGCCGGTCAGCGGAAATCCGGTGCTGTTGTGATTGAAGGTGGCATTCAGCCAGCTTGTGGTGTTGTGACAGGAGTCGCAGGTCTGCGGGAAATTGGCGGTCACGTGATTCGGGTTCGTCGTGCCTTGATAGTCCTTCAGATGGCAACTGACGCAGGCCGCGGTATTCAGGTTGTAGTTGTTGTTGACGTGGCAATCGGTGCACTGCCGCGGCGGCACGGTGTGCATGCCGGTCAACGGAAAGCCGGTGCTGTTGTGATTGAAGGTGGCGTTCAGCCAGCTTGTGGTGTTGTGACACGAATCGCAAGTCTGCGGAAAATTGGCGGTCACGTGGTTCGGGTTCGTCGTGCCTTGATAGTCCTTGAGGTGGCAGCTCACGCAGGCGCCGGTGTTCAGGCTGTAGTTGTTGTTGACGTGGCAATCGGTGCACTGCCGGGGCGGCACGGTGTGCATGCCGGTCAGGGTGAAGCCGGTCGTGGAGTGGTCAAATTTGCCGTCGGTCCACTGCACCGTGTCGTGGCACTGCTGGCAGGTCGTAGGAAAGCCCGAGTGCGGCACCGGCGTGGTGGCCTTGTTGTAGTCATTCTGGTGGCAGCTGATGCACGTGGTGTTGGTGATGTTGTAGTTGTTGTTGACGTGGCAGTCAGTGCACTGCCGCGGCGGTACGGTGTGCGAGCCCGTTAGTGGAAATGCGGACTTGGAGTGATCGAACTGAGCTGGCTGCCAGGCGCTCGTCGTGTGACAGGTTTCGCAGGTCTGGGCGAACCCGCCAGCCACGTGATTGGGATTCGTGGTGTTCTGGAAATCCTTCATGTGGCACGTAACGCATGCCGTGGAGGTGAGGTTGAAAATGTTGTTGGCGTGGCAGTCGGTGCACTGACGCGGCGGCATCGTATGAGCCCCCGTCAACGGAAAGTTCACAGTCGAATGGTCGAAGGTCGCCGGCGACCAGCCCGATGTGGTGTGGCAGGTTTCGCACGTCTGCGAGAAGTTGAAGCTGACGTGGCTCGGATTGCTAGTGTTCTTGAAGTCCTTCAAATGGCACGACACGCAGGTCGTGTTGTTCAAGGTGTAGTTATTGTTGGTGTGGCAATCCGTGCACAGTCGCGGCGGCACCGTGTGCATGCCCGTGAGGGTGAAGCCAGTCTTGGAGTGGTCGAACTTGCCATCGCTCCACTGCACTGTGTCATGGCACTGTTCGCAGGTTGTGGGAAAACCGGCGTGCGGCACGGGAGTGGTCGCTCCGGCGAAATCTTTCTGATGGCAGGTGAGGCATGCGGTAACGCCCAGGTTGTAGTTATTGTTGACGTGGCAATCCGCGCATTGCCTCGGTGGAACCGCGTGCCCGCCGGTGAGGGGAAATCCCACCGAATTGTGGTCGAACTTCGCATTCAGCCAGTTGTCGGTGCTGTGGCAGGTCTCGCACTGGATGGCAAACTTGGCCGTCACATGATTCGGGTTGGTGGTCGCGGTGTAGTCCGACTGGTGGCACGAATAGCACTCCGTGGACATCGTCTGGAACTTGCTGTTCGCAGCACCCTTGTGACAGGTATCGCAGTCGACCGCGGCATGCGCTCCGGTGAGCGGGAAGCGGTTATTGTGCTGCTGAATCTGTTGCACCGAGACTTGCCATCCGCGGACAGTGTGACATTGTTCGCAGTTGGCTCCCAATTGCCGCCGGTGAATATCGGCGTGGCAGTCCTGGCAGCGCTGCCCCACGTTGGTGAAGACAGGCTTCACGTGGCATTGAACGCAGGCGACGGCCTGATGCATACCGCGCAACGGGTAGCGCGTCTGGTTGTGATCGAATTCAGGAACGGCTCGGACCGGCTTCCAGGCGTTGGCCGTATGGCAATTCTGGCACGGGACATTCAGGTTGCCATGTGGGCTGTGCGTGCCTTCATAGGTCTGGGATTTCCCGGAGGTGCCGGAAAAAACCAGCAACAGCACTGCAAGAAATTTGAGTACGCCCCCCGACCCGAACATGATCGCCCCAGCCCGGTCCCAGTTAACAGAAGTTGAAGAGTGGAATCGTGGCCATGCAGACTGCAATTCTCTGTCCACTCAGGATACAAGCCTGAATGAGCTCGCGAAAACGTTACGCAGGTGCTGATCGGCAGTGTCGATTGGTGCATTGGCCGGATTCCAATGCCGGCCCACCACTGCTGATCTCGCGCACCTATTGCTAGGAGTGAAATGTAAGTTCTGCGGGTTGTCCCGAAAGTTTTTACTCGATGAGATTAGAAAAATCGCTAAAACACTGACTGTTGCGATTTTCAACATTCTGGCGTGCAGGAGTTGCTATCGCTGGCAGAAACGGCGTGGCAGAACCCACTGGTGGACTGATTAGCTAAAGGTTGTACAACCTTGAGCGCCCACCAGAAGGTGGCGACCCCGGACTCCATGGAAATTAGAGCCCTTGCTTTCTGGGGACAGGGTTGGTCGGCCCGTGGCAGGCTGCGCAGTCTTTGGGCGTGGGCTTGTAGAACAGCACGGTCTTGCCGGCAACGAGCTTCGTCAACTTATGACACTCGGAACACCGCACGTTCTGATGAGCGCCACGCAAAGGGAATTGGGTGCTCTTGTCGTGGTCAAACAGCGACGGTTTCCACTTCATGCTGGTATGGCAATCGGCACAGTGAGTGACCTCGGCCTTGGCGAACTGTTTTCCGTGGACATCTTCGTGGCATTCTTCGCAGACTTTCGGCGCGGCTTTGAAGTCCACGTTCATCAGCCTGGTTTCAAGGTTGGGCGGCTTATGGCAATCCACACAGGCTGTCGCGCGGTGCGCTCCGGTCAGCGGGAAACCGGTCTTGGAATGGTCGAAGCCCGACAGCTCCTTCCATGACTTCGTGCCGTGGCAGGCTTCACAGCCAGCCAGCGAACCGTCCGCGCGCTTCTGCTGCATGCGCTCCTTGAATTCGCCCTTGTGCGGGTCCGCGTGGCAACTGGTGCAGTCCAGATTCTTCCAGTGATAGATGACCGCCGGTTTCGGCTGAAATTCATTCGATTCCTTGTGACAGTCGGCACAGGGAACCGCGACGTGCCCGCCGGTGAGAATGAACCGCGTCTGTTTGTGCTTGGCCAGACTAAAGGTGGAGGGCTTGTATCCCTCGAGGTTGTGGCAGCGGTCGCAAGCGTTGAAATACGGGGCGGCGGCGAACTGGCCGGCGTGGCGGTCGATATGGCAGTCGGTACAGTTGGCAAACTTGATCTTGAAGAGAGTGTCTTTGCCCTTCGGAATGTGGCACTGTGCACACTCCAGGTGTGCGTGTCCGCCCTGTAGAGGATAGGCGCTGGTTGCGTGTTCCTTGACCGTGAACGTAGAAGGCTTCCAGCCCTGGACGGTGTGGCAGGACGCGCACTCTCCGCCGTCGGCGCGCTTGTCGAACTGCCCGTTGTGCGGATCCGGCATATGGCAGTCCATGCATTTTGCGAACGCCAGCGGCTTCTTGAAGTCTCCGTTGGCGTGGCACTGGGCGCAGTCGACCGTCGTGTGCTTGCCTTCGAGAGGATATTTCGTTTTGGAGTGATCGAAGCGCTCATTGACCGCCTGCAGGGAGATCTTCTTCCAGCCGTTCGTGGTGTGGCAGCTCTGGCAGCCCTGCGGGAAGCTGCCGTGGTGGGGGTCCTTGTGGCAATCGGTGCACTGGCTGAAAGGAATGCCGGCGTATTGCGGCTTGCCGTCCGGCCCGTTGACATGGCACTTGGCACACTGCACCTGAGCATGCAGTCCGGTCAGCGGATAGCGGGTCTTCGAGTGATCGAACTGCGATTGGCCTGATTGGCTGACATTGACTGTCTTCCAGTCCACGAAGTTGTGGCATTGCTGGCAGTTTGGGCCGAGCCGGCCTTTGTGGGGATCCTCGTGACAGCTGGAGCAGGCTGCGGACAGACCGAGGTAGGTCCGCGTCAGATCCTTGATCTTGATGGAAGCCCGCTCCTGCGGTGAAATGTGTGCCGGATTGTGGCACTTGTTGCACTCCAAGCCCGCGTGCTTTCCTTCGAGCAGATACCCAGCCTCCTTGTGATTGAACGTCTTGATGTCCCACTTGATCAGGGGAAAGTCTTCGCCGTTGTGCTCGGAATGGCAGCGGGCGCATTCCTGGCTGGAGCCGGCTGGAATGTTGTAGGTGGTATGCAGACCCTTGCGTGCGGAGACACGGGCGGCAATCTCCGTGTGACATTCCAGGCACTTCAGAGCCGCCTGTCCGCCGAACTTGTGGCAACTGGCGCAGTTTGTCGATCCGTTCAGCGATTGATGCGGCCGGGAGAGCGGCCCTGGAGAGATTTGAGCAGAAGCGGGAGCAAGCAGCGTGAAGAAACCTGGCAGAACAAGAAAGGCCAGCAGCCAGCAGGGCATGGCGTGGACCCGTGCGGCGCGGGCCAACTCTGGCTTCGCGCTCTCCCCCGTTGCTCGGAGTGTTTTCAGTTTGGCCTGGCTCCGCACCAGTTCCCTCGACGACATCAAGGCGCACGTTTGTTGCCAGCGCTGGTGCTCCTCAGTTCTACCCAACCGCATTCTGTATCTCAACGGACTCCCATGGGTGAGCCTGACTCTGCCGCTCTCGGAGAGAACGAAAAACTGCCGCCTTGATACGCTATTCCCCGATGAAAATCAATTCGTGGTTGTTGTGACAAAAGGAACATCGCTGTGGGCGGAGAATAGCGGATTCGGCTTTGAATTGCCCTCAGTCGTACTGAATGTACCGAAAAAAGAGGAGCAATCGGAAGCCGCGAAAGCTGCGTAACCGACTGAATGGGCGAGAGAAAAGAATTGGTCGGGGAGAGAGGATTTGAACCTCCGACCCCCTGGTCCCGAACTTGGGGGCAAGGAGCTGATTTGTTAATATTCAATCATTTGAGTGGTGCTTCAACCGTCTCATTCTTGCTCGATCACGCCAGTTTGGGTGTAATGTAAACCCTCCAATTGCAACCCTAGCCAGGGGGTCATTTCATTTGGGGAAGCTGATCTAAGCTCAGCATGGCGCCCACGTGATAATTTCCGGATCGCAGACCACTAGAGAATGATCCTCTTTTTGTGAACACAAGGGCGTTTATCGGTACTAATCCGACGGACGAAGCGCCAAAGCCGAGCCGATGAGTCGAGGGTCCCAGGAAGCGGGAATCAGTCGACCATGCCTGCGGGCCAGTATGTCACTCACTGCAAGGCCCCGCTGCACCTCGCCATCGGATTCGTCGCGCTGCAAGAGATGCTGGCGGGCCGACAACCCCAGATCTCGCCGCACGCGACCGCAAACTCGACGCTCCACGCATAGCAGCGCCGATTCCGCCGCCAGCAGGCTAATCAAGAATCACTACTCCAATCACGATGCGAGGTACAATGATTTTGCCGGGTGAAACGGCAGCTGGGCTCTGCAGGGATGCGACCATGCCGAGGGATAGCTTGGTTGGGCTCATCGAGACGATCACTGCATATGCGCGAATATCCTTCCCGCGCTCCTGCCAACCCGCATCGGATCGGTAGAGCCGCATGCCTTGAAAAACCACCGCCCGAAGGACGGAATCTACACTACCGGAGTCCTTCCCCAGTTCACGCTGAGGCGGCACATTTGCAGTTTGGCGCGCAGACTCTTGTGCATAGCAGGGCCGGGCACGAGGAATGTAAAGACTGCCTCATGGAAGAAGGTTCTAAAATTCGCAAGATCGCGTTTGTCGGCGACCACTTACCGCGCAAGTGCGGCATTGCGACGTTCACATCTGACCTGCTTGCCGCCGTGGCAGCTGCGCATCCCCAAAGCCAGTGTTTCTCAGTGTCGGTGAATGACATTCAAGGTGGCTACGAGTACCCGGAAGTAGTTCGCTTCGAGATTGAGGAGCAGGATTTATCGTCTTATCTACGTGCTGCGGACTTCCTCAACATCAGCGACGTGGACATCGTCTGCTTGCAGCACGAATTCGGCGTTTTCGGCGGGACGGCCGGCGGCCATATCCTGGCACTCCTGCGCGAATTGAGAATGCCCGTTGTCATTACCCTTCATACCATTTTGCGTGAGCCGAACGCCAACCAACGGCGCGTAATGCACGAGTTAGTCGCGCTCTCGACCCGGCTCGTGGTCATGGCTGAACGGGGGCGACAGATGTTGCAGGAGATTTACCAGGCACCGCCGGCCAAGATCGATCTCATCCCGCATGGCATTCCCGACGTAGGTTTTGTCGATTCGACCGATTTCAAGGACCAGTTCGGTGTGGAAGGCAAGGTGGTGCTGCTCACGTTCGGGCTGCTTTCGCCGAACAAGGGGATCGAATACGTGCTCAACGCCCTGCCGCACATTCTAGCGGAGTTTCCCGACGTTGTTTATATTGTGCTGGGCGCAACCCATCCCAACGAACTACGCGAGCATGGCGAAGCCTACCGGCTCAGCCTCGAAATCCTTGCCAAAAAGAACAAACTCGAGAAGAACGTCATCTTCTACAACCGGTTCGTAGAACTTGAAACTCTGAAAGAGTTCATCGGCGCCGCAGACTTTTACATCACGCCTTATCTCAACGAAGCGCAGATCACGTCGGGGGCGCTAGCCTACACGTTTGGTGCGGGCAAAGTGGTAATTTCGACGCCGTACTGGCACGCTGCAGAATTGTTGGCGGAAGACCACGGCGTGCTGGTGCCGTTCTGCGACGCCCCGGCCATAGCCCGCGAGGTGATTGGCTTGCTGCGCGACGACACCCGCCGGCATACTATTCGCAAGAATGCTTACAAGCTGAGCCGTGAGATGGTCTGGAGCAACGTGGCTCAGCTCTATATGCGCTCGTTCGAGTTGTCACGGATCGAGGGGGCGGCGCGATCTCGAAAATCTCTCGCCACGAAGACGCTCGACCAAAAGCCGCGGGAACTGCCGGAGTTGAAGTTGAGTCATCTCTCGCGGATGACCGATTCGACCGGCCTCTTCCAACATGCCATTTTTAGCATTCCGAATTTTTCGGCAGGCTACTGTACGGATGACAACGCTCGCGCATTCATCCTCGTCGTACTACTCAGTGAGTTGGGAGAGGACGCGGACCGCGTGCGGACCCTGGCCACAACTTACGCTGCTTTCCTCCATCATGCGTTCGATCTCAAAACGAAACGCTTCCACAACCACCTGAGTTTCGACCGCCGCTGGCTCGATGAACAAGGGTCAGAGGATTGTCAAGGGCGAGCGCTCTGGGCGCTGGGTGTGGGCGTGGGGCGTTCGCCCTATCGCAGCTTCCAGATCATGGCCGGACAACTCTTCGCGCTGGCGTTGCCAGCTCTGACGGAGTTCACTTCGCCGCGGGCGTGGGCGTTCGGTCTTATCGGCATTCATGAATACCTGCGCCGGTTGAGCGGTGACAGCCAGGTCAACCAAACCCGTGAGATACTCACTTCCCGGCTCATGGAACTCTTCGAAAAGACCGCCCAGCCGGACTGGCGCTGGTTTGAAGAGGATGTGACTTACGATAACGCGAAGCTCGCACACGCCTTGATTCTGAGCGGACGTGCAACCGGACAACAAGCGGTGTTTGAACGAGGCCTGCAGGCCCTGCGCTGGCTGACGGAATTGCAAATCTCCGAGAAGGGTCACTTTCGATCCATTGGCACCAACGGATTTTATCGCCGCGGCGGCATGCGCGCCAACTTTGACCAGCAGCCCATCGAGGCGCAAGCAATGGTCTCAGCCTGTCTTGAAGCCTATCGCGCCACATCGGACCTCTGGTGGTACGACCAGGCGCAACGCGCGTTCGACTGGTTCATCGGCTGGAACGATCTCGGATTGGAACTCTACTCTCCAAAAACAGGCGGCTGCCGCGATGGGTTGCACGTGGATCGGGTCAACCTGAACCAGGGAGCGGAATCAACCGTGGCCTTCTTGCTTTCGTTGGCAGAGATGCGCTTGGCGCAAAATATGCTGACGAGTTTTAAGGAACCGATCGCCGCCTAAGAGTAATCGCGGCCTCCGGTCTCGTTTCTCTGGAATAACCAGTCCATGAACGACAACTCGATTCACGTCAAACGCACGGCCACGGTCCTCAGGCCTGACCAGTCACGCGTTCTTCTGCGGCCGTTCAGTCCGGAGGATCCCCAGCGGACCGGCAGGATTATCGCCAGGATCATGTCGCTCCCGGAAAACCGGGTCGGCCCTCTCCTGGACGAAGTATCCGCCGAATTCTCCCAGCGACACCAGCAGATCCACAAATCCTTTCTGGAACGATTCGAACAGGTCCGAGACCTCCTGTTGACCGATGAGCAAATTTCCGAACAGAGACAGCTGTTGATCGGTTCCTATTTCGTTTGCGAATACTCCTTAGAGTCCGCAGCCCTGTTCAATCCGTCCATCGTCCCGCACCCTGACCAGTCTGACTTGCCTCCCGGCGCTCTGCGTTTTATCCTCAGCTTGCGCGCCACCGGGGAGGGACACATTTCCTCCATCACTTTTCGGACGGGTATCATCCACGTCGACCATCGGATCGAGGTCCTACCCCCAACCGGCTTCCTCACCGAGCCGCGTCAAATCCCGAACCCCCGTTACGAGAAGGCGCTCTTCGAGCGCAAACTTTTTGAGCTGGGATTGACCAGCGGATTCACACGTCGGGTTATGGACAAGTTTGGGGAGTCGTTTGCATTGGAAGAACTGCGCGTCAATCTCGAAGCCGAAGTGAAGCAGTCCCGCCTGTCGGATAAGAATGCCATCCAGGGAATTTTGATGCTGGCCCGGTCCAATTACGAGGTTCAGTTTCAGCCCCAACAGCGGCTGTCTGAACGCGTTATTTTCCCGGCCACGCCGTCGCAACGCAACGGCATCGAAGACGCCCGGTTCGTCTGTTTCCAGAACGATGACGGTACCCACGTCTACTACGCCACCTTCACGGCCTTCGATGGCAAGGTGATCTTGCCAGAGTTGGTGGAGACTTCTGACTTCCTCCTCTTTCGGTTCATCACCCTGAACGGTCCGGCCGCGGAAAACAAAGGCATGGCCATCTTCCCCCGGAAAATCAACGGCCTCTATGCCATGCTTTCCCGCCAGGACAACGAGAACATCTACCTCATGTTTTCCGACAACGTGCACTTCTGGTATGAACGCAAGGTGCTCCTTAAACCGATGTTTCCGTGGGAACTGGTCCAGCTTGGGAACTGCGGGTCCCCCATTGAGACCGAAGCGGGCTGGCTGGTCCTCAGCCACGGTGTCGGCCCTCTGCGAACGTACTGCATCGGCGCGTTCCTCCTCGATCACGATAATCCCGGCAAAGTGATCGGCCGCCTCCGCGAACCCTTGCTCAAACCGGACCAAAGGGAGCGTAAAGGGTACGTGCCGAACGTCGTTTATACCTGTGGCGCGCTCCTCCACAATGGCGAACTGATCATTCCCTATGGCATGGCCGATCACGCCACCGGTTTCGCTACCGTTCCCCTCGATGAAGTGCTGGCTGCCATGCACTAGGAAATATCGTCGAACAGCATGACAAAGCGCAACAAAAGAGTGGCTGTCCTGTCGCCGATAGCCTGGCGAACGCCTCCTCGGCAATACGGCGCCTGGGAAACGGTGGCTAGCAACATCACCGAAGGGCTCGTCGCCCGTGGCTGGGATGTGACGTTGTTCGCCAGCAGGGATTCTGTGACCCGCGCTCACCTGCATGCCGTGGTGGACAAGGGGTATGAAGAGGATTCCGCCGTCGATCCCAAAGTAGCCGAATACCTTCACATCTCCGAAGCGTTCGAGCGCGCGGCTGAGTTTGACCTCATCCACAGCCACTACGACTTCATGGCTTTGACCTACACCCGGCTGGTCAAGA